>Ga0076181_113_pt1 | contig 41533 bp, 44 predicted proteins | sample RifGroD2_FD_68216 | JGI IMG/M metagenome (GOLD analysis project Ga0076181, IMG submission 68216) | Parcubacteria bacterium GW2011_GWD2_42_14
CAGTATCCACTGATATCGCTCCATTTGGATTGTTTCGTTCATTTTGACGGTCATTTAGCTACTCTACTAAATCCGCCATATGTGTGTGCACATTACCGAAGAGTGTTGACATATGCGAAAATAGTACTAACCTAAATATAGTTCTTTGATACAACTCAGGCTATATGTAGGTCATAGCAAAAAGTCCCTTGAGTAGCTCGGGGGTCTCCTTGCTATGACCATACAGGATAGTGGCTTCCTCGGCGTAGAGGAAAATCAAAAGAAAGGGTGACGCTATGACACAGACCGTACCCGAAGCACCGATGACTCACGGTCAGATCGAAGAAGTTTTAGATAAACTCCGTGACGTCATGTGCGACCATCGCTTTGAGATCCCTTCCGCGGTCGTTCAACAGGTTCTCAATCAAGTTCTCGGTGCCGAGAAACTCGGAAGAATACTGTTCACAACGTTTCGTGAACAAGTTGAAACGGTGAGCAACCACATTGTCCGTAGAGTTAAGGTAAATCGTAACCGTACTCAGCAGGAAGCATTGGATGCCACCAATCGCACACAGAACATAGACCGCGAAGTTGTGTGCTGTATGCCTATAGGTGAGGGTGATGAAGTGGAGGTTGTGTTCTTCAAACCAGAGCCATGGGAGTATTCTGATATTGATTATATGAGCGACGACGATCTTAAGATGGCACTCAAACGACGTAAGCTCAAGAACGACCCTATGGCGATAATTGCGGTTAATGAAGCAGACCCCACCTTCGCTGACGAGAACCCTCACGGAGCTCTCTGGGAGGATTTTCAGGGTAACTTATACTTCATCATGTTTCGTCGTTGCAGGGTAAACGTTGGCCACAGTACCGCTTGCTGGCACTATGACTTGTGGTTTGGGGGTGTTCGTCTACCTGCATGTCCTACACGCAGATAGTAGGTCAAACTATGGCTTCAGTCCGTAAAAAACTTAGTCCATCTTGATATGTATCGGGATGGGCTAAATTTTTTTTTAAACATGTTCTACCCACATCTCTCATAATTGAATGGTTGAAGTAATCGTGGTACTCTGGCGTCTAAGGTTGTCGGGGTAGCTCAGTTGGTTAGAGCACAACACTCATAAAGTTGAGGTCGAGAGTTCAATTCTCTCCCCCGACACATATAGAAAAAAGGAGGGTGGTCACCCTCATTTTTTCTATATAAAGCTTGGTAGTGAGAATTGAAAGCCGGAAGCGCGCGTGCCTAAGTACGAGTAAGCGCTGAGGCGGGGTCGAGAGTGCTTAGGATTTGAGGAGGTGCGATGAATAATCCTTAGCAACTCGTGACCAATTCTCTCCCCCGACACAAGTAAACATCTGCTCCAAGGTGGATGTTTTGCATTTGAAAGTTGCAACTTTTTGATACGCTATCTCACTTCTGTCTCAAATTTGGTGAAGTGGTGTATTTAAAAGGTCTTTTAAAATTATAATTGTATTGTGTGGTGTAAATATATTGATATTAATCTACTTTTTTATATGGTATTTTTGTGAAAAAAACCACAAAGTACCTAACAAACACGCTATTTTCTTGCAAATACAATACTTGCGTAGTAAATACTAAGATTGTAGTTACCCAGTACTAGCATTATAAAATGAGAATGCTATACTTTCTGCATATGGCACGAAGAAAATTAGAAGAAAGGAATGTACGCTCACTCTTTAAGCTTGCAGGCGGAAAGAGTTATGCGCTTACATTACCTATCGAGATTGTACGCATGTGGGGTTGGCAAGATCGCCAAAAACTCAAACTTACAATTGACGAAAAAAATAAGCGCGTCGTAGTCGAAGATTGGAAGAAGTAGGCTAGTAAGCGCAAGGATTGCAAGGCATGCTACATGCTCTTGTAATTTTTGCATACTTGCGGTACTCTAATCTCGTTACGTCCTGCGGACGTAGCTCAACTGGTTAGAGCACCCGCCTGTCACGCGGGAGGTTGAGGGTTCAAGTCCCTTCGTCCGCGCAAAATGCTAAACCCAAAGCGAAAGCTTTGGGTTTTTGCAATTTTGTAGCGGACGAAGGGACTTGAAAGGCGGAGGTCGCGAAGCCGACTTCGGAGCGAAGCGGAGAAGGCGAGACCGAGCCTAGACGAAACACACTTACCATCTTTTCGAGCATTGCGAAGAAAAGTGGTTAGTGAAGTATCGTCAAGTCCCTTCGTCCGCGCAAACGCACAAAGCCCTTCGGGGCTTTTTGTGTGCGCGGACGAGCGAGCAAACTGCTTTGCTCCCGTAAGGGACTTGAAGATCGGAGTCATATCGCGAAGCGATAGACGAACTGGGGTCGCGACCACTTAGGATTTGAAGAGCTTGCTCTGAACAACCCTTAGTGAGTCGGACCAAGTCCCTTCGTCCGTAGTTGTCTGAAATGTCCGTTTTTATATCCCAGTTACCTCATTTTGCTGGTATACTATATTGATGGAGACGTACAGCTGGTATCAAACTCTGAGTAAACCAACATGGGCACCGCCTGCTTGGGTTTTTGGTCCTGTGTGGACTGTGCTCTATATCATCATTGCTATTTCGTATGGATATGTGGGGTACTTGTAAGTAAAAGGAAAAGATTCCTTTTATAGTTGCACTTCCTTTTATTCTTAATATCATTTTTAACCTTGCGTTTACTCCCATACAATTTGGACTTCAGAATAATGTTCTCGCAGCGCTCGATATACTTTTGGTAGTAGGTACGCTCATGTGGGCGTTGTGGGTTATACACCCCTATGCTTCGTGGGTCACGTACAGCAACATACCATATCTTGCGTGGGGACTATTTGCTACCGTCCTTCAACTCACCATTACCATCTTAAATAAGTAAACTATCTTCAGTATGTACCTGAACTCTTTTCGAGAACGTGTTTTTACAGTAGTTCGAGCTATACCGAAAGGGCAGACACGCACGTATAAAGAAGTCGCGACTGATGCAGGTAATCCACAGGCAGCTCGTGCTGTAGGCGCTATTTTGCATACCAATTTTGATCCTGCTATACCGTGTCATCGTGTTGTTCGAAGTAATGGTACGCTTGGAGGGTACAACCGAGGTGTTCGGCAAAAAGCACGTTTACTCAAACAAGAACAGTCGTAAACCGTCATACGCAAAACAATGCGAGCAAAATTGGAACCAGTAGATGCTCTTAGGACAGAATAAGAAAAGCATTAGGACAGACTTTTCTCGGCGAGCGGATTTTTACAGTGGTATAATGTAGCCAAGACTTACGCAAATGGATGCAGTTCGAGGCGCTCAAACAAAATACTGCGAGGCGTATAGGTAGTACGGTGAGAAGTATTTTGTGTAGGGCAACGAAGAAATGCGCCGTTTGCGTAGGTCTCGTAGAGGTATACAACTAACTTATTACATTATGAAAGGCTACATTACAAACATGGAGAAAGAAACAATAGAAAATGAAAACTATCGTAAGGTGCTGTATACAGGGAAATATAGTCAGCTGGTACTCATGACCATTCAGCCGGGAGACGAAATTGGTGCGGAAGTACATACGCTCGATCAATTTATTCGCATCGAGGCCGGAAAAGCAAACGTAACGCTTGATGGCGTAGAGCACACGCTTTCAAAAGATTGGGCAGTAATCATTCCTGCGGGAACAAACCACAATGTTGTTAATACGGGGGATGAGCCACTTCGACTGTACTCCATATATTCTCCAGCAGAACACAAGGACGGTACTATACACAAAACAAAAGCAGATGATGTTGAAGAACACTTTGACGGAATCACTACTGAATAGGAACTTTCAACTTTAAACATTCAACATTTAACTTTTAACTAGTGTACATACGGCACCCTCTGCTATTATTGGAATGATATGGGTCGTTACACAACAAACCAACTTTCAAACTCTACATACCCACCAGAGCAACGACGCTTTGTGCGCAAACCATCGGATTTTCGTTTGAGAAGAAGTCCTGAACAAGAGTTGGAGGAGGAACAGGGATATGTCGAACGGCCTTCGCCAACTCCACCTGTCAGGGAGAAGGAGGAACAAGCACAAGAGATTCATCAGGACGCGTTGCTTTTTGCCCGAGGAGTTCTTGGTGAGGCTATTATGCAAGGTGCATCTGATGTGCATTTTGAACCAAAAGATTACAGCTACCTGGTACGTTTTCGCATTGATGGCGTTCTTCATCAGTACATGGAGCGCTCTATTGAAGAATATGAGGAGATTCTTAATGCTATCAAGGTTTTGGGTGATATGGACATCGCTGAGCATGCAACTCCCCAAGACGGACACATAGAGCTGGTGCAGGAAGAGGTTAAGAAATCAGCTACTGAGCAAGAGCAAGAAGAGATGCATAGTTCTCAACACGGCATGGAGCTGGGGAATAAACAACACTACTTTGATATTCGAGTTTCAGTATTCCCTTCGGTGAATGGGGAAGTGGTGGTTATGCGTATCTTAAATCGTGAAAATGCACTTATAACCATTGATGGGCTTGGAATGGATATGGATTCACTGGGAAAGCTTCACGAGGTACTGCTGACCTCCTACGGCATGATGCTTATTACAGGGCCTACAGGTTCAGGTAAAACAACAACACTCTATTCAATCATGAGTGAGTTGCGTAGTGACGAAAAAAACATTATTACGCTCGAAGACCCTATTGAGTTTCATTTGAGTTGGCTCCGTCAATGTGAAATTCGAGAGGAGCGTGGATTTACCTATGAAGCTGCGATGGCTTCTGTGTTGAGGCAAGACCCTGACGTTCTCATGGTAGGAGAGATTCGGGATCCGCAAACTGCTGAGCATGCGGTTCGCAGTGCGCTTGTTGGGCGAATTGTCGGTTCAACGATTCATGCAAATACTACTATCAGTACGATAGCTCGACTGATAGAACTGGGAATTCCACGAAGTATTCTTGCTCATACACTGAACTGTATTATTGCTCAGCGACTTGTTCGTCGTGTTTGCGACTTTTGCAAACAACCATATACACCTTCGCAAACACACCTCAAGTATTTTGGATTAGAAAATGTTGAAGAACCTTTTTATAAGGGAAAAGGTTGTGAAAAATGTAAACAGACAGGATTTAAGGGAAGAACGGGTATTTTTTCCATCATGGTTTTTGATGATGCAATTCGTAACATGATGTTTGAGGAAAAACCGCTAAATGAAATACAGAATTATGCAATAGAAAACGGCATGAAGACACTTAAGGCAGATGCGGTCTCAAAAATACTGTCAGGAACCACCACAATAGAGGAAGCTGTTCGAGTGGTGTAGGGAGCTTTACAGAGAATATGCTTGTATGGAGTCTATGAAAAGGGTAGGATAGAAGGACTTCACGCAAACGACGTACCACAGGGGCATTCCCATTTTTATACTTCCTGCGGTCGTTAAAAATTAGGTTGCATTTCATCGTTGCCCAGCAAAAATATGTAGTATTAATACATCTCATTTAAAAATACAATTTCAAAACAGTACTATGTCATTAAGCAAATTTATTAAACATTTTCGAAAAATACTTGTCGTCGAGGATGACGCGGTTCTAAGGAGTGCACTCGCAGATAAGTTTAGGGAAAAAGGATACGTTGTGCTTGAGGCAAGTGCTGCACAAGGGGTTTTAACGATCGTTGCGTCCGAAAAGCCGAATGCTCTTGTGTTAGATCTCATTCTTCCCATGGAAGACGGTATCTCTCTCTTAGAAGAGTTGAGGAACTCGGGGTATACTATGCCAGTAGTCATACTCTCAAATCTGCTGGGATCAGAAGATTTACGTGCAGATGCCACCAGACTTGATTCAGAATTTTACAACAAATCCTCAACATCATTGGACGAAGTGGTGAGTGCTATAGAAAAGAGACTTTAAAAACAAACGCATGGGATTATTTGATTTTTTTAAGAAAAAAAAAGAATGGAAAGTGCTCGTGGTGGAAGATGATGTTCCATTACGGCAGTTTATGGCTGAACGGCTACTTTCGTTAGGTGTTGATGTTATTGAAACAGGTGATGGATTGACGGTACTAGGCTTAATACAAGAGCATAATCCAGATTGCGTCATACTTGATATCATGCTCCCAGGGAAAAGTGGTATGCAGATTCTTGAAGAGCTTCGTGCTTCTGACAAAAAGACACCTGTGGTGATACTCACTACACTTTCTGGGGAAGGTGGACTGAAGCTTGAGGCCACAAAACATAATGCTATATTTCTTAACAAAGCAAACACTGCGCTTGAAGTGGTGATTGATACAGTGTTGAGGCGTTTATATGAAAAAGATGATAGATCATAATGCACTTCTGTTGCAGGTGATGGCACATGATTTACTTGCACCACTTACTGCGACCAAGTGGCAAGTGGAACTCCTAGAGAAATCGTATAAAGATAAGGAAAAAAGAGAAAAATATCTTTCAGGAATTTCGGCTTCTACAGAACTTGGAATTGCCCTAACGAAACATGCGCATGTTGCTGGAAAGATACTCAGTAATTCATATGATGGCGATATTACAAAAACAAATCTTCCTGCTGAGATACGTCAAGCCACTGCAGAGTTGAAAATGCAGTATGAACGACATGGACTTATCCTCGAAGCTGAAATTGAGGATGAAAATAAAGAACGAGAGATGGATGTGTCGCTGACAAAACTTTTTATTTGGTCTATTGCAAAATTTTTTCTGTCGTGTGTTCCCCCACAGACAAAGGTAACTATGCGTGGTTTCCATGCACAAAAGGAAACGGATAAAAAGTATATTTTTATTGTTATGGCAGACAAAGTCCCCAACGCACAGGAATATGTAAACCTGGTAGTCGCTCAAGAGGCGCGCGGAGCACTGGATCAGTCTTTTGTTTTTTCAAAGCTTATCAAAGATATTGCTCCACACCTAAATGTTTCGTACTCAGCAGATGTTCAGGCAGATGGTGTTTCACTCGAAGTTATTTTTTAGACCTATTCTCCGGCTCTTATAGGTCTTACATAAACGGATGCGACCTAATTTTTAAGGAGCACCGCGACTATAAAAATGGAAATACTCTTGTGGTGTAGTTCTAGGAAAACGAACAAAATGGAGTGAGCTGTACATGTCGTACAGTGAACGACATTTTGTGAAGTTTGACAAAGAAATACACTGTTTATGTAAGAACTAGTGTGTAAAAACGCACACAGAGAAACCCTCCTGTGCGGTATACTGACAGTACTCATGAAAATGCGGACAAAGATGTATGTGTTTCTTTTTGTGCTTGTGCTCGGAGCTATTTTTTGGATGACTCGAGATTCGGGCAACGACACACCGAGTTTTGAAGCAGTCAAAGTAGAACGTGGTCAGGTATACAATGATGTTTCAGTTACAGGACATGTTGAACCCACCACACGAATGACACTCGCTTTTTCAACGGGTGGACGTTTGGAACATTTAGCGATAGAAGAGGGGACTCAAGTTGAAAAAAATACTCGTATTGCAGTACTTGACACAGGCACGTCGGAATATGCAGTACAAGAAGCTGAAGCACGTTTGGCAGGCGAACAAGCAAAGTTGAAAGAATTACTTGCACCGCTACGCTATGAAGAGAAGGCGTTGAAAGATGAGTCTGTGATACAGGCAGAAAGGGCTCTTACCCAAACCCAAGAGACCTCCCGCGCGGTACTCGAGAGAGCGTTTGTGTACGCAGACGATGCTATACATGAAAAAGCTGATGAACTTTTTGAAATGAAAAAATCCACGAGTCCTGAGCTTGGAGTGGCGTTTACCTATGGCACTACCAAGTACTATCTCAAGGCAGATGAAGCAACGAAGCTTGAGCTTACTGAAAAGCGTAAAGAGATTGAAACGCTTCTTATGAATATGAAAACACGCGCAAGTGATACCACAGTACCAGTCGACGAGGCATTATTGGCGACAAGTCGTGACCTACTCTACATTGAAGATTTTCTGACTACCTTGGCGAAAGTTATCAATGACTATGCAGCAAGTGATACCTATGATCAAACAGTGTATGAGACCTTTCAAACCTCTATCACAGGAGCGCGTACTGCGGTAAGTACCGTGCGTGGAGAGGTCCTCACTTCCCATACTGCCTTACTTTCTGCAGAGGCATCACTCTCACTCGCTCTCCGAGACCTTGAGCTCTCTGAAGCAGGTGTGTCCGATGAGACAATTTCTGTACAGGAGGCTATGGTGGCGACTGCACTTGCAGGGTTGAATAAGACGACAAAGCAACTTGGAGATAGTGTGCTCAATGCCCCCCGAGCGGGGGTAGTATCAAAAGTATTTTTTGAGTCAGGAGAAATGGTGACTCCCTACGAACCTATTGCCGAGCTTATTACAGAGGGAACGTTTGAAGTAGAGGCGTATATACCGGAAGCAGATATTGCTCGCGTTAAACTTGGTGACTCCTGCACGATTACCTTTGACGCATTTGAGAGAGGGGACGTGTTTAATGCAGAGGTTGTTAGGATAGCACTTTCTGAGACCATACGAGATGGCGTACCAACCTACAAGACCACACTTAGACTCACTGACGCAGAATTGGAGGATGTTCAGATTCGTCCAGGGATGACTGCCGATATTGAGATACGTACTGACATGCGCAAAGATGTACTCTTTGTACCCATACGTAGTGTGTTGCGAAAGGGGTCCCAGAGTTACGTGCGTGTTTTCTCTGATGGTATTTTCACTGAGAAAAATATTGAAATCGGATTACGTGGTTCAGAAGGAACTGTAGAAGTTACCTCAGGGTTAGAAGAAGGTGAAGAAATTGTTCTGTATGTTGAAGAAGCGTGATCCCGTTAGAGACTAAAACGGTATTGTTTCTGAAAGTAGTAAAATATGGAGTATGGTAACTGTACAGACAATTAATAATCTAACCGACGGTCACTCCGTGACCTGTCTCTAACGGGATGACCCCTCTTATTGAGGTAGTTGACCTCGTAAAAACATATACGGACGGTACGCAAGCACTTCGAGGAGCCAGTTTTGTGATACAAGAAGGTGAGTTTGTTGCGATTATGGGACCTTCGGGGTCTGGAAAATCAACATTGTTGCATATTCTGGGTTTCCTAGATCCACAAACCTCGGGTATCTACAAATTTACAGGAAAGCTTTTTCAGGATTTTACGCCGTCAGAACTTGCTCGTGTACGCAACGAAGAGCTTGGTTTTGTCTTTCAGCAATTTAACCTCATGCCACGTCAAACGGTACTGGAAAATATCTACATGCCCTTGTACTACTCCTCGGTGCCTAAAAAGGAATGGCGTACTCGTGCAGAAAAAGTCGTAGCACAAGTAGGGCTTTCACATCGGATAGACCATGAGGCATATACCCTGTCAGGTGGCGAGAAACAACGTGTCGCCATTGCGCGTGCTCTTATCAACAAACCAAAGCTTATTTTTGCAGACGAGCCGACAGGTAATCTTGATACAAAATCCGGAACGGATGTTATGGAACTTCTCAAGGCACTGCATACTCTTGGTCATACCATTATCTTGATTACTCACGATCAAAAAATAGCGAACCATGCACGACGGATGCTATTCATTCAGGATGGTAGACTTCAGAGTGATACAGAAATATGAGTCCCGTTAGAGACGAGAATAATTTATCTTTCTTGTGATGGTTCAAATATATACTATGATAAAAATACCAACCATTATTAATCTAACCGACGGTCACTCCGTGACCTGTCTCTAACGGGATGAGTCCCGTTAGAGACCAAAACAGTATGGAGTCTGAATGTGTTTTAATATAAAGGAATATGATACATGTACCGATAATTAATAATTTAACCGACGGTCACTTCGTGACCTGTCTCTAACGGGATGAGAATACTCAACTCATTTGAACTTGCGGTACATGGATTGAAGACGAAACCTTCAAGGACATTTTTGACGCTACTCGGAGTTGCTATTGGTGTGGCCGCAGTTATTATCGTTGCTTCACTTGGAGCAGGGACCCAAGCACTTGTCTTAGATGAAATCAGTGGACTTGGTGCAGACATAATGGCAGTGCAACCAGGGGGAGAACCGGAAAGTTTGGCGGATATTACGAATGTGCTTTTTGCTGAAAACCTCACACAAGAAGACATTGATGCAATTTTGCGGAAAGAAAATGTACCTCATGCGGTAAGTGCTTCACCTTTTGTTATGGTGTCAGGGGCAGTCTCATATGGGAATGAGAGCTACGTGCCACAAATCATAGGAGCTGAAGCAGAAACATACACCGATATTTTCGACATCTATCCGTCTGAGGGAATAATGTTTGGAGAGGATGCAATAAAAGAAAAATCATCTGTTGCGGTCATTGGATATACTGTGCAAACAGAACTATTTGGACAAATGTCTGGACTCGGAGAAAGAATAACAATAAAAGGTAGAAAATTTCGTGTGGTGGGCGTGCTGCCCAAAACAGGACAAGTAGCATTTAACGATGTTGATACGCTTGTACTTATCCCATACACCACCGCTCAGACATATCTTACAGGGACATCACATTTTAACGAGTTTTTGGTTCGAGTAGATGATCCTGCAAATCTTGCTCGTACAGAGAAGGATGTAGAGCTCACCCTTCGCGAAACCCATGAGTTGGAAGAGGGTGAAGAAAATGATTTTGCGGTTCGCACGCCTGCAGCGATGGCAGAACAAGTAGGAACCATTCTTCTTTCGCTGACACTGTTCCTCTCTGCTGTCGTTGCAGTAGCGCTCGTTGTTGGGGGAATTGGTATCATGAACATGATGCTCATTTCCGTAACAGAGCGGACTCGAGAAATAGGTTTGCGCAAAGCCGTAGGGGCGACCGATGCTGACGTACTCGGACAGTTTTTAATAGAGGCTATGCTCCTCACTTTTTTGGGTGGTGCACTCGGCATACTGTTTGGTGCATTGGTGTCATATCTGGCTGGTCTCGGGATAGTCCGGTTCACTGAACTTAACTGGACGTTTCAGCTACCGTTCTCAACCTCGCTAGGCGCGCTCGTCTTTTCTGTTGTGATTGGTCTTGTTTTTGGGATGTACCCCGCACGAAAAGCTTCCAAAAAGAGTCCTATGGAGGCTCTGCGGTATGAGTAGTCACATAATTCTTGTGATGATTTTAAAGGTAACCGCTTTCATGCGGGGCATGCCCCGCATAAACCCCGTACCGAGCTATGCTCTGGTACCGGGGCGAAAAGCTTCCAGGAAAAGTCCCATGGAGGCTTTGCGGTATGAATAAGTCCGAAGGGTAGTAACGAGTAAGGCGAGTAACGAGTAACGAGTTGGAAAAAGTTCCAAGTTCACAGTTCCTAGTTCGAAAAAAGAAAACGAGTTCTGAGTTGCGAGTAAAGAAGCCTGTGGAAAATGACGCGAAGAAAAAGTTTTATCTTGAAAAAAAGAATACACCGCAGAATTTTCCACGGTGTAGATAGAGAATAAATGAAAAACTACTCTGTGAGATATAGACAGGGAGGATATTGCCCTGGAAAAGTTGATGACCAAAAGGTCCAACTATTTCCGTGGAATGTATTAAGCCACATCTTCCCATACGTGGTTTGGCGCCAAACGAAGCCAATCTTTGTTCGGAGCCACATCCACGAATCACCACACATGAGCCAGTTAAACCCTTCTGATGTTGAGAGCCATGCCTGACCCTCAGGTGTCGAAAGCCATTCTTGTCCTTCCATGGTGCTCAGTTTCCGATACATAGGCAAGTTCCTCCTTCATCCTTTTGTTTCTATAATTTCTTGGTATCGTTGAAGGTTTCTAATTTTTATTAAATCAGATTTTGATATTTTGTCAACTAATTTTAGTAATTCTATTCCCCCCGCGTTGTCACAATTTAAATGCTTTTTATGTTACTGTATTCAGATATGAAGGAAGTAGCTAGTGGATGTATACCGTGGAGACGGATGAAAAACGGAACTGTTGAGGTTCTAATGGTTTTGCGAACTGGTGGGTACTGGGAGTTTCCAAAGGGCAAACAAGAAAAAGGGGAGACGGACGGAGAAACAGCATTACGAGAGCTTAAGGAAGAAACAAATCTAAAAGGCGAGTTGTCCACCGAGCACCCTATTTCTCTAAAGTATTCCTTTTCTCGAAACGGGGTGAAGGTAGACAAACAGGTGAAGTTTTTTATGTGTGAAGTAGGTTTGAAGTCAAAAGTGTCTATAGAAAAGAAAGAAGTGACGGACTACATTTGGTTACCTGTTGAGGATATTGAACAAAAAGCGACCTATCCCCAAGTGAAAGAAGCAGCTCGTGAGGCTTGTAAACGTCTGTCTGTTTGATGTATTGGGAAGAATGTATTAGGATAGGGCTTACGCAAACGACGCACCACCCCAGTACCACAAAGTTTCGCAATGGGTACGGGGCAGGCAGGAGTACTTAGGGTCATAAGAAAAATTGGTCGCATTTCCTTGTTGTACTGCACATTCGCTTGCGAAAGTCCTATAAGATACAGAAGGTTCTCTTGAGCAGAACATGCCGTTGTAGCTCAGTTGGTAGAGCGCATCCATGGTAAGGATGAGGTCCCCAGTTCAATCCTGGGCAACGGCTCATTAAATACTAGTACTAATTCTAGTACTACTACTAGTATTTAGTATAGTCACGCCGTCTTAGCTCAGTTGGTAGAGCATTGCACTCGTAACGCAAAGGTCCCGAGTTCGATCCTCGGAGACGGCTCACTAAAACATTTTCTCTGGAAAATGTTCGTGCGAGCATGTGTCAAAACACATGCTTTAGCAGAAGAAATTTGTGGTAAAGTTGCTATATGGAAGAAGAAAACACCAAGGCGCACCGTATTACGCAAATCGAGTATGAAATGTGTCAGCCTGACTTTTGGAGTAATCCCGAAAAAGCTCAAGCGTTAATCCAAGAACTGCAAGATTTAAAAACTGAAAAAGAGGGTGGTTCACCGTACGACAAGTGCCGAGCCATTATATCCATATATGCAGGAGCAGGTGGTGATGATGCAGAGGACTTCGCGAGTATCCTTTTTCGCATGTACCAAAAACTTTTTGAACGAAAAGGATGGGGGTGGCACATACTTCACACACATGAAAACGACCACGGTGGGTACCGTAACCTCTCCTTTGAAGTAGATGCGAAGGGCACATTCGGCATCCTAAAACATGAGTACGGCGTTCACCGCTTGGTGCGTATCTCACCGTTTAATTCAAACGCCAAGCGCCACACGAGTTTTGTACTCGTTGAAGTGCTCCCTGTGATAGAGAAGAAACAGCTTGAAATACCCGAGACGGATCTCGACATATCATTTGCAAAATCAAGTGGCCCAGGTGGGCAAAACGTCAATAAGAGAGAGACTGCAGTTCGTGTGGTACATACACCGACTGGTATCGCCGTTCATGTAGAAGGCGAGCGTACACAAAATGCAAACAGAGAAAAGGCGTTCGCCCTTATTGAGGCAAAACTTGTGCGTCGTATGGAGGAAGAACGTAAAGAAACGCTTGCGGAACTTTCGACTGACGCAGGAAAAATAGAGTGGGGTAGCCAGATTCGCTCGTACGTACTCCACCCATACCAGATGATAAAAGACCATAGAACGGGGGTAGAAACTGCGAAAATAGACGATGTGCTGGAGCGGGGGGAGCTCGATATGTTCCTTGAAGCACCAATTCCTAACGATATTTCACAATAATTGTTACAGGGATATATTCTCGTGGTATACTACTTTGCGTACGAGTACGCAGAGTGTGAAAGCATTCTGTTCGGTACCAATCAAGTGCATTCATTCAAATGATTTACTTCGATAACGTTTCAAAACACTACACTGATAATTCTGTTGCCCTCCATGAGGTAACGCTCTCCGTCGCCCCAGGTGAATTTGTCTCTATTGTCGGACACTCTGGTGCTGGGAAAACGACCCTCCTGAAGCTTCTGCTTGCGGAAGAACACCCCACGCAAGGCGCAGTGTATTTTCATTCCACTGATATTCACCAGCTTCGACGTGCACACCTTACGAAGTACCGTCGTCGTATCGGAACTGTGTTTCAGGACTTCAGACTACTTCCCAATCGTACGACGTATGAAAACATAGCGTTTGCTATGGAAGCTGCGGGACGTTTGGATGATGAAATAAATGCTGATGTGCCACATGTGCTTGACCTTGTCGACCTTGGAGACAAAATGTGGAACTTCCCGCACGAGCTTTCAGGGGGAGAACGCCAACGTGTCGGTATTGCACGAGCCATAGTGAACCAGCCAGACGTTATCATTGCGGATGAGCCGACTGGTAACTTAGACCCTATCAATACCTACGAGATTGTGCAGATTTTGAAAAAGATTAACGACCTAGGAACGACCGTGGTCTTAACGACGCATAACAAAGGGGTTATTGATTCCCTTGGGAAGAGAGTGATTACCATGGATTCAGGTCGTATCGTACGCGATGATGCGACAGGCAGATACGTTCTATAACACTGTACTTAAAGTATGATACTTGCAATTAAACGAATAATTAGAACAGGGTTTGTAAATTTTTGGCGTAACGGATTTGTTTCAACTTCTTCTGTAGTAGTGATGTCTATCACACTCTTTGTGATTGGTTCGCTTATTTTTGTGAATGAGATGCTTGACTCTTCACTCAATCTCTTAAAAGACAAAGTAGATATCAATGCATACTTTACTATTGATGCGCCGGAAGAAAGTATTTTGGCGGTTAAATCGACACTAGAACAGCTAGATGAAGTTGAGAAAGTCACCTACATTTCTCGAGAAGAGGCAGAGATACGTTTCCGAGAACGACATAAAGACAAAGAGATTGAAATTCAAGCGCTCAACGAGCTTGGTACCAACCCTCTTCTTGCGTCACTCTCTATTAAGGCAAAGGATCCTTCATACTATGAGCGTATCAACAACTTCCTTCAGAGTGACGAGTCAACAGTGAGTCAAGATGGTGTCCCGATTGTTGCAAAGGTAAACTTCAATGACAATAAGACGGCGATAGAAAAATTACAGAAAGTGATTCATGGTATAGAAACGTTTGGACTCGCAGTATCTATCGTCCTTATCGTGGTCTCTATCGTTATTGTGTTTAATACGATACGAATGACCATTTACATCTCTCGAGAGGAGATATCCGTCATGCGACTCGTCGGCGCAAGCGATGCCTATATTCGAGGACCGTTCGTGTTTGCAGGTATTATGACCGGATTGATTTCCGCTACTATAACGCTGGTCGCATTTTATCCTTTGGCTATATGGCTTGGCCCAGGAACGCAAGAGTTTTTTGGTGAGTTTAATTTGTTTGTGTACTACACGCAAAACTTTGGGGAAATGTTCCTCATTATCATGTCGTCAGGCGCATTTTTGGGCGCATTATCAAGTTTCCTAGCTGTTAAAAAATATCTACGAATTTAAACTAGAGTATCCATGCCAACAAAACAAAAGAGTAAAAACACAAAATATATTTTTGTCGTAGGAGGTGTAATGAGTGGCGTTGGAAAGGGAGTGACTGTTCTATAGGGACTATTCTGCAAGCACGAGGGTTTACGGTGACTGCTATGAAGGTAGATCCGTACATCAACGTAGATGCTGGAACCATGAACCCCACCGAACATGGTGAGGTGTTTGTGCTTGAAGATGGGCGTGAGACCGACCAAGACATGGGACGCTTGATGGCATGAACTACATGACGACAGGGCATGTGTACCAAGAGGTTATCGAAAAAGAACGCAATCTAGAGTACAACGGCAAGTGCGTGCAAGTTGTTCCACACATTCCGCTTGAGGTGATACGACGTATTAAGCGTGCAGCGAAGAAAGCTGATGCGGATGTAGTGGTAGTGGAGATAGGTGGTACGGTAGGAGAGTATGAAAATATTCTATTTATAGAAGCTATCCGCATGCTCAAGCTCATGCAACCCAAAGATGTGACTACGGTGATGGTGAGTTATGTCCCTATCCCAAAGAAGGTAGGCGAGATGAAGACCAAGCCGACCCAGCATGCAGTACGTACCTTGAACTCAACGGGAGTACATCCAGATTTTATTGTGGCTAGAAGTGACTACGCACTTGATGCAAAGAGGAAAGAAAAAATTGCACTCTTCTGTAACATATCTAAGGACCATGTAGTCAGCGCTCCGGATATTGAGAGTATTTATGAAGTCCCCGTCAATTTTGAAAATGCGCATCTTTCAGATTTCTTACTTGCTCAGCTTTCACTGAAACCTAAAAAACCTTCTGACCTGAGCGAGTGGAAGACACTTGCAAAGAGGGCGGTACAAAGTCATACAGAGGTGAATATTGCAGTTGTGGGCAAATACTTTGATACAGGTGACTTCATGCTTTCTGACGCTTACATCTCAGTACTTGAGGCTATTAAATGCAGTGCATACAAGGTGGGAGTGAAGCCGATTATTCATTGGGTGAGCTCCAAACAATTTACCGAAAAAGTGCTTAAAAAAGACGTTGTAAAATTTGATGGCATCTTGGTTCCGGGCGGATTTGGAGAGACGGGTATTGAGGGAAAAATACACGTGATTGAGTACGCACGAAAAAACAAAGTCCCGTACTTCGGGCTTTGTTACGGTATGCAACTCATGGTGGTGGAGTACGCACGCCACGTGTTGAAACTTGCAGATGCTCATACGGTAGAGATTAATCCAAACACAACGAATCCTGTGATAGACATCATGCCTGAACAAAAGAAACTTATGGAAGCTGGTAACTACGGAGGCACGATGCGTCTTGGGGCATACCCAGCACTACTCAAGAGAAGCTCTACGGCAAGGCAGAAATACAAGAACGACACCGACACCGATACGAAGTCAACCCTGAGTACATTGCACAGCTCGAAGCACATGGACTCGTATTCTCGGGCCAATCACCAGATGGTGTGCTTATGGAAATAGCCGAGTTGCCTGTGTCAGAACATCCTTTTTTCCTCGGAACGCAGTTCCATCCAGAATTTACCGCGCGACCACTCTTCCCCCATCCTCTGTTTACCGGTTTTGTACAAGAAGTAAAGAAGTATAAAGAGCGACGGGAGACCTCTCTAAAGTAGGTTTTACCTTTCATTTTTGCCATTTATTAAGCCCTCTCGGTACACGTACTGTCTGTACAAAATTAACTTATTGTGATATAGTATTACTATGCAGAAGAAATACGTAGTCCGCCTATTGGCGGTGTTTATTTTTGCACTGACCGCATTTGGGCTTGTTTCAGCTGCCACAGCACAAGAAACTCTGAACGATGAAGCAACTACCTCTACCAGCACCGCTACCTCAAGTCAGGTGACTTCGACGGATATAGACAGGGGGAACAGTCTCCTTGAAGCTCTTACCACTGCGCCAAAGCAGGACCTTACGAAGCCGGAGGAAGAGCCAAAAAAAACTGAAATACAAACATTGCTTGAAAAGCGACCGGTGAAAGACCCTGGGGTATTCAACTTTCTTGCGTATTGGGTACAAAAAGCAATATCTCTGGGAATCCCTGCTAACACTATTGTGTTAATTTTTCTGATTCCGGTCATCGCCACCCTTATTGCCTTTGTACGAGTAGTGATTGGTTTGCCCTCCCTTGAGATGCTGGTGCCTATCGTCCTTGCGTTTGCATTCGTGGCCGTGGGTATTACCGCTGGGCTTATTATCTTGAGTGCTGTGGTCTTGGCATCGTTTGTATCTCGAACACTATTGCGGAGTGTTCCTATTATGTATTTCCCCAAGCGATCGCTCTCGCATCTTTTCCTTGCAGTGTTCGTCTTTGCCGCACTCACGCTCGCTATTATTCTTGAACTAGAAACTATTCGTGACCTGTCTATTTTCCCCGTACTTATTCTAACCTTGCTTGGTGATTCTATCGTTTCTGTACAGCTACGCAAAACAGTACGCGAAACTATTTTGATAACCTCGGTAACTATAGGACTTGCGCTTATTGGGTATCTCCTTGCGACGAGCTCCTCAGTGCGAGAGACGATTATCTTGTGGCCGGAGATTATTCTTTTAACAGTGCCTGTGAACTTCATGCTCGGACGATACTTCGGTCTCCGATTGGCAGAAGTGCTCAGGTTTAGAACACTCGAATCCTATGCCAGTGAGTAAAATAGCATTGGGAATGAATGCACGAAACTATTTGTATATCCGCCCCAACAACATGCGGATGGCGAAGAAGCGTGCAGACAACAAGCTACTCACAAAAAAGAGACTCATTAAACACAAGATTCCGACACCAAAACTTCTAGAAGTGTTTCGGAAGCATCGCGATGTGCGAGACTACGATTGGAAAAAGCTAAAAGGAAGTTTTGTCTTGAAGCCTGCACGTGGGTATGGGGGAAACGGTATATTGGTAGTACGAAACTGGAATGGCATGGAGGGGAAGGTATTGGGAGGCGGGATGCTTACCGCAGAGCAGCTCGAGGCGGAAATATTTAGTATCCTTGATGGGGCGTACTCGATTAATCATTTACCGGACACAGCGCTTATAGAAAAAAGGGTGGTGGTTTCAAGCACGATGCGGAAACTATCGAAAAAGGGCGTTCCTGATATTCGCGTGATTGTCTACAACAAGGTACCTGTCATGGCAATGCTTCGGCTACCTACGGAACACTCAAATGGTTGCGCAAACCTACACCAAGGGGCTATTGGTATCGGTATTGATATTCGCACGGGGATTACGACCAAAGGAGTGTTCTTTGGTGAGATAACCCCATTAATCCCAGGAACAAAAACGAAGGTTCGGGGAATAAAGATACCGCGATGGAACAAGATTCTTAAGTATGCGGTGCAAGCACAAGAGGTCTCCAGTTTAGGGTACGCAGGTATTGATATCGTACTCGATGAAGTAGAAGGTCCGCTCGTACTTGAGGTCAACGCTCGTCCAGGATTGCAGATACAGATTGCTAACGGTGCGTCACTTAGAACACGGCTTGAGCGCATTGAAGACATGCAGATTCCTACAGTCGAATATGGTATAGACCTTGCAAAGTATCTTTTTGCTGAAGCTGCTTTGACGAGAGTTCCTGACTCAAGCAATGTACTGCACGTGCTCGAGAAGGTGACCTTGTACGGCCCGAAGGGTAAGAAGACAGTGCAGGCAAAAATGGATACGGGTGCGTACAGTAGCTCCATAGACGAGTCACTCGTGGAAGAACTCGGTTTAGCAGATCATCCCAAGAAGAAACGAGTGCGCTCTGGTATAGGATATGAAGTGCGTGACATGGTGGGTGTGACGTTCCGTTTACAGAGTAAGGTAGTTACTACAGTTGCCTCATACACTGACAGGACGCATATGAAGTATTCTATGATTGTAGGTCGTCATGACCTGAGGGGTTTTTTGGTTGATCCGAACGTTGATTCTAAAATTATCAAATAGTCGTAGTGTGAGGGAACTCGAAGGGTTAAAAGTTCATAAAGCATGCCTCGTACCAAGTCACGCATGACTTTGGTACTGGGGTTATAAAGTTTTTAAAGTAGAAAGTGACAAGATTATTCTTTCTGCTTTTAACTTTCAACATTATAACTTTCAACTTTTAACTCGGTCAGTTTACTCGTGAGGGGGTTACTTGAATATGGTTTACTATAGAAACAATGGTAGTGCGGAAAATTATACAATAACGAAAGGAATATGAGATTCAATTTATTATATCGATCACTCAATAAGAAGGGAAAAGAGAACACCATACCAGTACTCTTCAAAAACGCTTGTGAACAACAAGGAGTCGAGTTTGTAGGAATAGACGCAAGTGATTTGGGAAAATCTTTTACTCTTTCAACATTACCCAAACTAGGAAAGGGAGATTTGATATATCGAAGTGCTGTTGGACCAACGGTGTCTATTGCCGAAAAAATGATGGTAAACGATGATGTGATGTCGTTTTATACCACGTGGCAATCAGTGAATCTTACACGAGTAGCTTCTTGGTTTACGCATAAAAAGTTTGGACTACCGGTAGTGCCAACGTTTCCAGACATACCATCTTCCGCAGAAGAGCTTCATCAAGTGGTGGAGCGACTTGGTTCGTTTCCCATTATTGTAAAAGTAACAGGAGGATCACTCGGTGTAGGAGTGATGAGGATTGATTCTATGAAAAGTCTGCAGTCTGTTCTCGACTACCTTGTCTCTACAAAGGCGGTGGCGATGCTTCGCAGGTATATACCGCATGATTTCTATGTACGTGCTGTGGTTGTGGGGGATAGAGTGGTCGCGAGTCATGCTACATACGTTGCCGAGGGAGAGTTCAGGACAAATGTGTTAAATGGAAATGTCGAACAACAGAGACGTGAAGCACGCGTGCTTCCCGAGGAGATTCAAAACATTGCCGTGCAGGCAGTACGTACACTCGGTCTAGAGACAGGAGGGGTGGATTTGCTCTATGACAAAGATAACCAACCGTATATTGCTGAGGTCAACTTTCCCAATGATTTTGCCACTACGCAGAAAGTGACCGGTATAGATATCGCAGGGGAGATGGTGGCATATCTTGTTAAAAAAGCAGGAAAATAGTTGAAAGTTATAAAGTTTATAAAGTTATAAAGTAGCAATCTAGCTCGTTTTTTTAACTTTCAACATTATAACCTTTAACATTCAACTCAGTCGCTCCTCGCTTTACTCGCTACTCGTCCTCGCTACTCGCTACTCGTAACTCGTTTTTATTTTTTTTTCATATATACTACCTTCCAGAATTCGCTCTAAATCAAACATGAACATGGAGGTGTCCTGTGGTAAGAAAACGGATTAAGGAACGCGAAGTTTCAACCAAACAGTTTGCAGGACTCGCGGGCGTGAGTGAGAAAACTGTACGAGGTTACTGCTTACAAATCTATAGCGGGAATCAGAGAGTATTGGATGAACTGAGCAGGGATTACGGACTTATCTCAGTTGAACGCCTCCCCAACAGATGGAGTATGCGAGTGCGAGAGATGAAAAAGTAACTGTTTTACCAAGGTGTAAAGTCCCCGAATCAGTCGGGGATTTCTTATTTAAACACAAGGAAAACACGAGAATACTGGAATTTGAGTGATAATTAAAACGACCACTTTACCCGCTACGTAACTCGCAACTCAGAACTCGTAACTCAATACTCGCCTTACTCGTTACTCATCACTAGAATTGTGGTATATTGCGGAGGCAAATATCGTTAACAGGTAGGCGTCATTGCGAGCGAAGCGAAGCAATTCATGTTTAACGTGATATGCAAAATAGTCAGTTAAGACTAATGTTAAGATAATATATTGCCGGATCATCTTCCCCTAGTGAGTGGGCGAGTAGGCCCGCACACCAACTTGTCTTATAATTGTGTATACTTGTGGCAGTTCGTGAGTAGCGCTGCCGGATCATCTAATGGTAGGATGCATCCCTCTGGAGGATGTCATCTTGGTTCGAATCCAAGTCCGGCAGCTAATTTGAGATAGGTTCGGAGTCCGAACTGCATCGAAAATTCACTATACAGTTACGGAAGACGCCGCAGGCACACCAGACAGAAAAAGCGCCTTAGGGCGCTTTTTCTGTTCCTTTGCGGTAAGTTACTAGTTTTCTTTATGAAGAAGAGTATTATTTAAACAATGTTTAATCTCGATCAATTTAAGCAATCTGTACAAAAAGAGTCCCGTTTTCGTCGAAGGATTGATTATCTCCAATCAAACGATAGAGATACCCAATATATTGAAAAAGCTGTAGACCTTGCGGCAAATAATATTAAGAAAGGAATACGTTCTTTTATTGTTTACGGTGATCCTCAAAGCGGCAAGACTGAAATGATGATTGCATTGACTGCGAAACTACTCGATCTAGGTCATAAAATAATCATTGTTCTTTTAAAAGATGATGTACTACTTTTAAGTCAAAACCTGAACAGATTTCGTCGGTCAAATATTGACCCAGCTCCAAAAAACTTCAGTGAAATTTTGAGTGAGGACGTGACCATCGGGAATAATGAATGGATAATTTTCAGCAAGAAAAATTCCCAGGATCTCAAAAAACTTTTAACAAAACTTTCACAATATAAAAACAAGGTCATTATTGATGATGAGGCTGATTATGCTTCACCAAATGGTAAGATTAATAAAAATGAAAAGACAAAAATTAATGAACACATCTCCGAGTTATTAGCTAATGAGGGTATTTATATCGGAGTAACAGCGACGCCTGCACGACTAGACTTAAACAATACTTTTGAAAATGCGAACAATAGCTGGGTGTCTTTTGACTCTCATGCAGCATATACGGGCCAGGATGTATTTTTTCCTGTCGTATTAAATCAACCGCTTAAATTTACCCTCACCCTTTTACCTGATAAGGGGGATGGTCCCGTGTATCTTCGTGAAGCGATCTTCAGATTCCTTTGTAATGTTGCATATTTAAACCATATTAACGTTGGCGGTAACGAGCGAAATTTTAGCATGCTTATTCACACTAGTGGTAGTACAAGTGATCACTCAGCTGACTTAAAAATACTTACAAAAACAGTGGATGTACTAAAAAATATTGAAGATCCAAATTTTGAAAAATACGTAAAGAGAATTTGGGAAATTAGTAAAGAAAGATACCCCGGTACTGAAAATGACCTTGTGACCTATATCCTCGAAAACATTGGTCGAAATACTGTAGTGGTAATGAATAGTAAAACAGACAAAGAACAAGTTGATTACACTGCAGCAACAAACCCTGCTTCACCATTTACTTTTGCAATAGGAGGTAATGTAGTTTCCCGAGGTGTAACATTTGAAAATGCAACAGGATACTTATATTCAGCGTGCGCGAATGTTTGGTTCTCGAAACGAGTATCTAAAATATTTTGAACTTTCAATACCTGAGAATTTGTATCTGGATTGGCACAAATGTTTTATTTTTCATCGCCTCTCACTTCAGTCGATTCGTTCAGGAAGCGCACCAGTATGGATGGAGGATAAAAGGGTATCAGTAGCGGCATCTGCATCAATAGACAAAGCAACTGTTTCCATTGATTCTGGTGAAATGGGATTTGAAATTTTTGATTTTAACAAGAATGTTTTAGACGTGATAAATGACCATCTAAGTGACATTGAAAAATTAGAAAAACTTCAAACAGTCCTCGGAAAAACCGGCCTCCCTAATCATTTGGTTGATTTTATTAAAGGATTCAGTCCAGAAGGAAGCCGCTCTCTTGCAGTACATTCTCCATTTAATATATCTAATTATTCCGACGCAGATCAAGAATTAATAAAACGAACACGAGGTTTTATTGGTAGTACTGAAAGAGCTAAGTATCCTGACGCAATTCACCATATAAGAATTTTCCATAATTCCAATGAAAAGGCCCGACTGTACTACAGGTATGTAAATGGAAGCATTAAATTTCTAAAAAATCTAAAGTAGATGCTGGGTTATACTTACTATTATGGAGCTGCGATTTGTAGGATTATAAAACATCCTACGTATCAAAGAATTATCGGGTGTAAGAATATGTCTTCTGCCTATATTGTTAACGATGCGGTTGTTTACTTTAAACACTCAACGAAAAGACTGACTCCGTGGCAATTCACATTTCAAAATAACCATCTACAAGACTTAAAAGAGTTAAAAACTAAATTCAATAAAGTTTATATTGCGTTAATTTGTGGCGATGATGGTATATGTTGTATAAGCTATGATGAATTTCTACTAATTACTTCAAATAGTGTGGAAGGGATCTGGATAACTGCGGATAGGTCCAGAAATGAAAAGTACAAAGTTAAAGGAAACTCTGGTAAACTTAAGAACAAAATTGGCAATAATCAATTTCCCGATAAAATTTTATAAATATGATAATCCTTGCTTATAGTTATGACCGGAGTTCTAGCGTGGAAGTTGATGTTGAGCATGTTACGGAAGAACAATACGAAGCCGTCCGGGCGGATCTAACTAACCGACTTGCTACAGAACAAGCTTATCTGGCAATTGCTAGAAGTTATATTTTTGCGCTTACACTGTGCCCTGAGGCAAACCCGAGTGATCTGTGGCAACACATCTTGTATCGCTTGTTTATTGAAGGCGGTAGAAATGAACAAAGCTGGAAAAGAGCTAGCGGTCAGGCTTTTGAAACAGCGATCGCTGAAATCTATAATCCCAGACTCATTGAGTATGGAGTTCGTCTTGTAGTGCTCAGTAATTCGACTGCGACTCGCGCCTTGCAAGAAATGAACTTGACTGGGCAGATTGCTCCATCAAAGATGGATATTGCAATTGAAGGATATGACAATACTTCAGGTGCTTGGAAGATTTTTGGCGTTGTCCATGGAAAGACAAGTATTGCAGAACGCATAAAAGATGATGCTCCAGCTAGTCATGTGATTATGAAGGCAGGATTCTTTTCTGTACTTGCTACACTGGATTCAAAATCTTTCCCGCCACCTCATGGTAATGGTATTAACTGGGGTGAGTTAGGTGGAAGAACCGTGGGGCAAAGCAGAACAACAGCACAACCAAAACGTGATTATTTTGAAGTTGATGGAGATTTTCATTTTGGATATTCCTACAATCTGCGCACACCTGAATCCCCTGAAGTTACTCCTTCTGGCAGTAGGATCAAGACACTTTCATTTAGCATGAAGCAACCCGATGAATTCGTTAAAGACATGGTCAATTACTGGAAGAATGAAAAAGCACGGCTCATCAAAAGTCAGGCGGCAACAGTAGTTCTTAATGAACCTACTTCTTGAACACTAAAATGTGCTCCACGTTGATACCACCTCCATCCCCACCTAAGTTAGGGATTCTTTTTTTATTTAATACGCGTGTGTAGTGATGAAGAAGTTCCACTCCGTGATCTTTCAATACCTCTACTGTAATAGCTGCGTTATCAAATTCAGTTCTTGCTAGGACACGATTCCCTATGACAATTATTATCTTGTCTCTGGTAACCCTAACCATTTCACTAAGCCCTTTTGCATAGTCACTATAAAACGCTACAGCCTCATTGTATTTCTCAGGCTTTTGCGCGAGTACATTTTTAAGTGACTTGGAAAGTGATTTTGATTTCGGGGGGGTTTTACCAGTGGTGACGACACCTAAAAATAACGATCGGTGGTCTTTAATTTCTTCAGGTGTAAATCCTAGAAGAGACAACATATTCTTTGAAAATTGGAAATATCCGACACCGTTTTTGTCATCTGCATATGGTGGTGAGCAAACAATGCTATGAAAAGTATTGTCTTCAAATGGCAAGTCTCTTACATCCCTAACGTTAATATCGGATCTGTGTTTAGTTGGGAGGGAGTCAACTCTTTCAATTGTTAACCTCGCTCTCTTTTCAAATACTGCAAAAGTATCTGGATCAAATTTTTCAAAATCCTTATTTTGAAGTTTTCTCAGTCTTACCTCGCCACGATATGTGAGCATAACGTCACGTATTGTAGCTGATAGAATAGCTTGAAAGAGATTGCGTATATCGCCTGAAGTTTTTTGATCTGCAAAAGCTTTTGATAGTGAAACTAATTGACTCAACTGCTTATCCTTAAACCAAAATCTAATTTTAGAATCAATTTTAGATAAATCGATCTCTTTTAAATAAATGTGAGCACCCTGAAGTATGTTTTCTATCAGATATGCAGTTTGTTTTTTTGAAATATGTGTAGTCTTTGCTTTTGAAATTATTAAGCCAAGTGGATTAATTTCTCCACCAGTTGATACTCTGCCACTTAAGGCTGCTTCCACCAATACTCCCCCTCCACCACAAAATGGATCTAGAATGGATTCACCTTCAGGAATATAAGTTTCAATAAGTTTCCTCGCTAGTGGTGGATTTATCGCAGCTACGTAAGTATGTAGAGCGTGAGTTGAGTGTTGCGTTTCGCAGCCCTTAAAAGAAAGATCCTCCCCATAAAGATTATTACTTTTATCGATTGCCAGGGCGCTTTTCTTCTGCCTCTTTGGCGTTAGGCTCTTCACTTTGAATATTTCTCTGTTTGTTGAAAGTCCCATGCGTCTACTATCTTAACAGTTCTACTCGGCTTTTCCCATTATTTATCAATACCTCCTTGTTATTTAAAAGTATTTTGCTTTTTAGGCATGAGAGAAGCTCTCTTTTTTCTACATCAAACCCTTCTTTAAGAAGATATTTGGCATAATTACGTATATCTACCTCTTTTACCTCTATCTTGCTCTGTATACCTAAAATTGAACGCTGAAACCTCATAAATCGCTCCACCTCATCTTTAATCTTCTCTTTGATACTAATCTCATTTAAATCTATTTCATCCATTAACTTTACGAATTGCTCAATCAGTTCTTCCTCACGAATATACCCACACTTACAATGTTTATCTTTTGACTTGGTACATCCGTAGTACACATAACGATGAATATTACCACTTTTCTGTTTTTTGAACTTCTCATCTGCACAAATACCAGAACCGCATAGCCCGCACTCCATGAGCTTGGTAAATGCAAACTCCTTATCTTGAACCCTAATAATTTGACTCTTAACTTGCTCTTGAACTTGAACAAATAATTCCTTTGTGATCAAAGGTTCGTGTATACCTTTGTACCACAGTCCACTTTTTCTTGGATACTCAAACGATCCGTAGTAGAAGTCATTTTGTAGAAGTAGATAGATGTTGCTTAAAGTCAGTCCCTTGTTACCATTTGGTGTTTTAAAATTCATCTCAAATTTTAACCAGTGGTATATTTTCTTTCCGCTCCATTTCTCGTAAGCAACTTTCTCAAACATTTTTTTGATGATGTGACCACGTTCTGGGTCAACGTAGACATGACCTTTACGATCTACTCGCTTCTCATTGAGATATCCCATGGGGGCAGGGGCAGGCCAAAGACCCATTTCACAGCGTGTTCGTAGTCCACGCTTCACGTTAATGCTCTTGTTATCGTTCTCGAGTTTTGCTTGAGAACAGAGAATCATTAAAAGAAACTTTTCGTTAGGTGAGTTTTGAAACGATTGACCGTAGGTACGAATTTGTAGTAGTTTCTTCTCGTCCATCATATCTACCAGCGATCCTAAGTCGCCAGCGTTACGACTTAAGCGATCTGGCGCCCACGTCAAAATTCCTGTATATCGACCAATCTCAATATCACGGAGTAATTCACTAAAGACTGGCCGTTGGCCCGACGCTTTTGCTGAATGGGATTCTCGTCGAATATCGACAATTTCGAGTTCCTCCCGTTCTGCAATAGCGAGCATTTCTTTTACTTGGGAATCAATTGATAAGGCTTGCTTTTCATCAGACTCTGTTGATTTACGAGCATAAAGGCAGTACCGCACTTTTACAAGCGGCACTGCCTCTGGTGCACTGAATTGAGCACCATGCATCATTGTAGCTGTCTCCATATTTCACTATGGATGACAGATGGGTCTGTGAAGTCAAGGGCTTTCGTCTGGGAACGCTTTTTTTTCTTTTTCCTCATATTCAGTTTTTTCTGCCTTCCACTCTGCGTAGGAAGCATAAAAAATCTGTTCAAGATTCTCGTCACCGTGACACATGAACTTAACGAACTTTTCTATATGCTTTCGTGCATGTTCAATTCCTAAGATATTCTCCGAGCGTTCATACAAATCAAACATTACTTCAAATGCCGTCTCACCTGGTCCCACGGAGAACGCGGTCTCGCTTAGAATTTCTGAAGCATGTTTAGTATGCATGTATATCCTTCTAGTTTGCTCGGATGTCGCGTAATGAGAACTATTATGGGTAAGCCAAAATATAGCAGCTTTGTAATCGTCATTTTGGAGACGTTTGATGATGATTCCTTCAGCTACGTCAGTAGTATTGTCGCGCCCCATTACGAGTGCCGCAGTGACCAGCTTAAAGAAAGTATGATGCTGAGACATCCAACGGTAGAAGGTGCTGTGGTCAATACCAATTTTTGCACAGACATACCGAATGTTTGGAATTTTCACCAGCTCTTTTACTATATGTGTTGTGATATCAGGATTGTATTTCATGCACTGACTTTGATTGCTTTTTCACCAGTCAATTTTTCATAGCGCCTAATAATAAGATCAACAAACATAGGATCCCTCTCGACCATGTAACAGTTACGTTTTAGTTGGTGTGAACAAATAAGTTCACCGCCACTACCTCCAAAAAGAGATAAAATATTATCTCCAACCTTAGTACAACGTTTAATCGGCTTATCGTGCAGAGTCACGGGTTTTTCTGTCGGATGTTCATAGCTGTTTCCTGCAAGTCTTTGCACTGCCCAGACATCAATCATTTCCATGAATTGTTCAATCATCTGGTGACCAGTACCAATCTCCTTATTCAACACCTCATCAAAATTGGTATGGTGTGGTGAAAGATAGGGTTTCTTGCGGGTCCCGTATACGCATGGCTCGTAGACTTTCGAAAATGCAATCTGAGGAGTCGGATTTGCTATTCCCTTAAGCCATAGGCAGATGCGACGAAATTTAATCCCAAGCTCTTTGTATAACTCAGCGACCAATGGAACATACGATTCGTCGCAGTAGTAGAAAACGTGTGTATCTGTATGAGATACCGCAAGTGCGTTTTCCATTGTCTTCTTTAAGAATTCAGCATACTCCTTGTCACTACGCTTATCTTTGGCAGAGCCACCATAATTTTTCGTACCTCCGATACCAGACTTATAACTTAAGTTAATATTGTATACAGGATCGTTATAAATCATGTGTATCCGAGTGTCACCAACTACCTTTTGTACCGCCTCAAATTTGGTGGAGTCACCGCAGTACAGCCTGTGCGATCCAAGCTGGTATAAGTCACCAAGTTTCGACTTCGGCTTTTTAATTTTCTCTAACTCTTTTATAGTATCGAATTTGTCATCCTCAGAGTCTACTATGTCACTGAAAATGTCGGTTAGCTCATCTTGACTAAAACCCGAATCAAGTAGGAGATCGGTCTCGAAAAAATCAAAAAGCAGTTCTTCGTTCCAGTCACCATGAATTTTATTACTCATAATGAGGTACTGCTTTGCTTCACTCTCAGTAAGCTTTCGGTTGGGTCGACGGCACTCAATAATTTCATCACCACGACCAAGTAGTTGCATAACTGCTAATCTCTGATGACCTGCAAGGATGTGATTGTCAAAATCGATAGCAGGTATTTCAACTAAATTGTACTTTTCGATAGACTTCTTTAAATCAGCTATTTGTTTTTCATTCATCTTACGTGGATTGTGTTTGAAGGGAAGCAAGTCACTTACCTTACGTTGCACTGTACTCCAAACTAATTTTGTTTTTTTCATTGTGTTTGTATAGTTAATAAATTTGTAATGTGCACAATAAAAAAACGCCTCAACTTGGAAAGTTGGCGTTGTATACAGGTGGATTGGTGGTGAAAGCACGTGTAACAATACCAACCCTTAACAGGTTGTATTGTTACCTCTGCTTTCACAGCCTAGGTAAAAACTATATTACGTTTTCCTAAAGTACATACATACCTCTTTGGTATGTATAGATACACTACCTAGTATTTATACTTTATGCAATAAAAAGTTATCCACTGCAATTGGAGTAAGTGCTGGAATTGTAGTGAAGTAGGAAACTACTCTTCGCAAAACACATAAAGTGCGATAGGGTGCATGGATTATTAATTATTTATTGGTATGATGTTGGTTACAACTGAATACAGTCGCCTAACCCTTATAAGTATTTATAAGGTATGGCGCAAAATCCCGCTAGAGAATAAAGGACTCCCAGTCCAGAGTCACTCTAGCGGGTTATGCAGGGAAACTTGTATAGGCAAGACCGAAAGGTTGCGTCGCGATGGCTGGGAGCCTTTTGTGTTCCCGCTATTTATAAAACCCGCTAGAAAAATATGTATAAAAAATTACCAGTGAGGAAACTCACGGGTTCTGAGCTATTTAGAAATTCAGGACATAAATCGTTTAGTGTGTTGGAGTTCTGGCAGTACGGATTTTCAAGTCTCAACTCCAATGTCCTCCGAGGTGCGCTCGCAGAATATATTGTCGAGAATGCACTCAAACAAAATAGTGAAATCGAAGTTCGTAGTCCTTGGGGAGACTACGATGTTTTGTTTAAGGATAAGAAGATAGAGGTTAAGTGCTGTTCGTATATACAAGACTGGGACCAATCAAAACTCACCACCATTAAGTGGTCTGGACTTAAAGCTACTGAACTTTATTATTCCGAGGCTGTAAAAAAATTATCAGAACTAAAAACGTCAGACTATAAGTCTGATATTTATGTTCTCGCACTTTTTAAACACCAAGACCATGCCACGCTCGATATTCTCGATATGGATCAATGGTGTTTTTACATCTTAAGTAAGGATAAGCTAAGAGAAGTCTCAAAGGATAAAAGAAGTATCTCACTAGCGCTCTTACAAAAGAATGGTATTGAGCCTGTTTCGTTTACTGATTTAGCAGAAGTAATAAAGTATGAATCCTAAAACGTTTCTTGTGGACTTCATGCCCACTATAAATAAAGAGACTGTGTCTCAGTTACGAAAGAAGGAGTATGCGGATGAATTATTGAAGACATACGATCTTGGGGAGGTAGTATTCTGTACTCTCTCTGAGTGTAAGGAACGAGGTATTGTTGAAAAGCCTGACTTAATCATTTGTTGTTACGAGGTATATGCGAGAGAAATCAAAGATGTGATACCAGAAGCGGTGTTGTATGTTGCAGAAAGTGTAAACTCTGTTTTCTATCGCAAAGCTGAAACTGAGGAAAAGATAGAAAAGAACAGAAAGATCTTTAAGGAAGCTGCTGAAACGCTACAGCATTTGCGAGAAGCGACACCAAAGGAACGAGAGGAGATACGAAAATTCCATGCACTGTCTTATGGTGAGTTATATAAGATAATTCAAAAGGCCTTCATTAGTGATGATGAGGATTTGCGTAAAAAGGCATGGGACTTGCTATGGGGTCCTGGCGAAAAGAATTCAAACATTGTTTGGATGCGAGTGCAAATGATGGCTGAAGTTTGGGAAAACTCAAAAGGTGAGATTCTTGAAAAGTTAATGCTCATGTCCATGGAGCGACATATTGATTTTGGTCTGGCTCGCAAAATTGAGAATTATACCGACGAGAGGGGTCAAGAATATCATCAGTACGTATACATTGATCCGTTTGGAAATGATATGGAGTTCATTCGAAAATTACCATGTGCAAGTAAAAACCAAGAAAGATTCTCATACGAAGCTTTGCTTGAAAGGAATGAGGTACCAAAGAATTACCTGAGAGTACAAATGGAGGCAAATCAGTTCAAGGAACAGTGTGATGAGTATCGTGAAGCTGAATGTGAGAAAGTGAGAAAGGTTTTGGAAGAGTATAAGAAAGACCCTAGTAAAAGTAGAAAAGAGCTTGGAGTGGCAACCCATGGCAACAATAAAGATGGCGATTCGTTGTCTCAAGGGGAGCTAGACACTTTAAGAAATTTCCTAGAAAAATATAAGCCGAAGACTTGACATTTCATTGTTATTCAATCATAAATATGTTAAGACAACATAAATTAAATTATGGCTATCCCTGGCACACAAGAGTTGAATACAGATGGACAAGTAAATGTTCCTGAGGATGAGAGACTCTTCTGTTTTTGCATTGAAGAACTTGCGTCGGAGACTTATTTGAACGATTTTCTGACTGGTTTGAATGATTTCCTACCCTCATATGTTTTTGATAGAAACACTCTTGCTACACATGAAGCAAGAGTGAGAGATGGAACAAGCACAACAACTCCTATTGATAGAGCACGTGAATTTTTACAGCGAACTCAGGCAGGTAGAGCGTTTGACTCAGGTGAATTAGGTGAATTACTTTTACATCTCTTTGCAAAAGAAGTGCTTGGTGCACACAAGTTGGCCTCAAAAATTCAGTCGAGAGGTGATAATCGGACAACTATACCTGGTAGAGATAATGCATATGCATGGATGGATGAAGAAGATAATGTTTACATGTTGGTTGGTGAGGCAAAACTTAAACCAAACTCCAACGATGGTCTTCGAGAGGCTCAGGGTGATTTAAATCATTTTTGGCAGACTGCTAGAATTGAACATGAAATTAGTTTAGCCTCAACTCATATACGCTCAGAGATGACTGAAGAGAACCTAGCTATGTATGAAGCTTTCTTTATAGATGATAATGAGGCACACCAGAGATTGCGATATAGAAATATTGTGTTTGTCGGTTACAACCATAATTCTCTTCAAAATCTTAGGAATCAAACTATTGACGATGAGGAATTCATCCGCCTAACGAGTGAAGATTTGCAGAGATGTTTAACTAATCAACAAACACTCATTAGTGAAAGTCCACATCATGGCATATATTGCTTTCTGCCCTTTGAGTCGGTAGAGGCGGCTCGCACTGCTTTCGCTCAGATAAATGGATTGGTTGTTTAAACTATATTTTATGCCTCCTCTTAACTCAATTACACAATTGTCCAGTCAAATCCTAGAAAGTGAAGCTTTTATAAATAGATTTCTACAACTTCAAACTTATGCTGGACAAAGCAGATTATCTTTCGACATTACTGACCTATCTGATGCGGTAGTAAGTAAGTTGCTATTTCAAGGTTCGGTCTTGGCAATGAGTGATGATGTTCCGCATAAAAAAGTATCACAGAAAATCAATGCACTTTTGTTCGAGACAAAGGCAGATCAACCTTTAGTTAATCTTTCCATTCAAATTTTATCTTCACGTCTTGGTAACTATCCTGTAATCAGTGAGGACTCTGAAGTATTTGGTGAGCAGAATATTGTTCGCAAACTAAATGACGGTGCTGATGTGATTGAAGTGCTCGATCCAGAAATTCTAGGCAGTTTAAGTTTTGAAGAAGAGCAGGCTCGTCTGCTAATTAATAACCAAGTTTTTCACTTTAATCTTTATCAAAAAGAAATACTTGATGAGCTGGCGGATAAGGCACTGGTCAGCTTTTCTGCTCCAACTTCGTTTGGTAAATCATTTATTGTTAGACATCACCTAGCACGAGAATATGCAGAGGGTCGCACAAGTAAGGTTCTGATAATTGTGCCAACCAAGTCTTTGATTGACGATTTTCATGAGAGTGTGTCAAGCCTTAAAAGGCGACTCGGACTAGATTTCTCTATTTACACCCACGCACGTTCAGTTGAAGAGGTTCCAGAGAGAAGTGTGTTTATTTTGACGCAAGAAAGATTATCGTTCCTGATTGAAAAAAATCCAGATTTTGTTAGGACATTTCAAATTGTTTATTGTGACGAGGCCCAGTACATTTCAAGAGGATATAGGGGGTTTGTGTTGAGAAGTGTGTTACGTAGAGTTATTGATTTGTGCGGTATATTAGGTGTTAATGGAAACACACAATATATCTTTAGTTCTCCTTTGATAAAAAATCCAGAATACTACAAAGAAAGATTTTTTCCTGAGTTAACAGAAGATCATTTTTTTCACAAAGAGGTCCTCTATTCGCCAGTGGAGAAAAATATTCATTTCGTTACAAAGGGGAGTGTTGATTTTTCTTATTCTCTACTTAATGACTCTTCAAATCAAGAAGGATTTGCTGAAAAAATTCAAGAGTTGGGAAACAGGACTTTCCCACAGCAGCTTAGAGGTAATAATAATTCGGTTGAGAAAGAAATTGAAAGAAACATTCACGTTGTACTGAATTCTAATCTAGGTTCGGGGACAATCCTCTATACTACTAGCCCGTTAAAAACGCATGAGTATGCACATAAACTTGCCGAAATATTACCAGAAAAAAATATTCTCAATCAGAGAGAGATTTTAGATATCACACAATATATTAGAGATCATTATGATGAGAGTTTTGGTTTGATTGATCTTATTAGACGTGGGATAGGTCTCCACTACGGTCGCATGCCAATTGGTTTGCGGCGAGCAATGGTGCGTCTCTTTGAAAATAGAACAATTGATTATCTTGTTTGTACCTCAACCCTTCTTGAAGGAGTAAATTTGCCTGCAAAGAATATTTTTCTATTCTCAAATAAGCATAACGGAAATACTAAGCACACTGCTTTGTCATTTTGGAATCTTGTTGGTAGAGCAGGTAGAATTACATTTGGTCTTTCTGGAAATATATTTTGTGTAACACAAAGAATGGAAGAGTTTAGAGAATTGTTCGAGAAACAGGACTCAGAGATAGTTGATCCAGAAACAGAAGTTTCAGACAATCAGACCAGAAGAAATTATGTATTGTCTTCGTTTTTGGACCAAGAGAAAAGATTTGATTATTTACGTTCAAGAAGCAGAAGTGACATTGAGTATTTAATTTACGAACTACTAACTGTCAACAATATTGAAGAAATAGTTAACAGATTTAAGTTGCCAGAAGAAGAGAGAGTGTCTCTTATGCAGTCAATTCAAATAGAAAAAGACTCCCTTCAACTTCCTGTTAATGTGTTAAGGAAAAATCCAGGTATTGATCCTCGGCTACAGGATTCACTACTAACTTTATTGGAAGGGCTTACACAATTACAACTTCGTACACTGTGCGAAATAGCAGCGAATCCTTTAGCTGTTAATAAACTTAGTCTTAAGCACATTCTTGAAAAAACTGGAGAAACATTACAATGGCCACAAAACGGTCAATTTGATGAGGTTGATACGACCGCTGGAAGAATTTCCCAATGGCTTCACGAACTATCTATTGCTCAATTCATTCAGCAGGCATTGAGACACCATCAAGATGCAACCCCAATTGAACGAGTTGAAAAGGCATTAAGAGTTGTTGATAGGCTCGATAAAGATCTTTCTTATAACGCTCCGAAATATATCAAATGTTTTTATGATTTAGTTTTATATGATGCTCAACGGAGAGGGATGCAGGATTTGGATACCTATGAAGAGCGCATCGAGTCATTTTTATTTTCAATTGAGTCTGGCGTCTCTTCTTTTATTGGTCGTTTTTTATTTGAAAGAGGTGTTTCAAGGCCAATCGCTATTAAAACAAACTTTCTGGTAGAAGAGTTGGCAGGTGGACCTGTTAATCTCACATTCTTCGAGAGAGAAGACGTAGTTAGAGCGTTAAGTGAAGGTTTGTCGCGCATTGCTTTTGATGAGTTGATGGAACATTTAAATGCCTAGTGAGTGTCGCTTTTGTCGCATTTTGACCCATTCCGAGGAGCGTCAGGAGCTGAATCAAATTGATAATGAAAAAGCCTTATGGTGCTTGATGGATGAATTTCCGAATCCGATGAGGTCAGCGCTGAACATGAATAAGTAAACTCACATAGGTTAGTGTGCGGGTGAAAAATTTAAGTCCAGTAGATAGGTTTGGAATCCCATACGGGCTAAGTTTACTTAATTTCTAATCACGATTTACTTTGATCACTATGGACTTTGAAGAATTTCTAAAAAAACTTGGGGATGATTTCAATCCAGAACGCGCGTATAAAATATATTCGCAGGCGCAAATTAGCATCCTTCAAGAGCTTCTTGTTGCTCAATCAAATGGTTCTGTGACTAGAGAGATGATAAATAATATAGAGCAAAAAGTTCTGGAGAAGGTTGCAACACAAGCTAAAAAATAGCTATGGCAATAGACGAAAATAAAATTATTCAGGAAATTGAACGACTGGAAGTAAGGTCTGAGAGAGATTACGATTTCTTTTTGAGAGAATATCAACAAAGGAAGAAGCAACAGAAATTAATCTTTGCTACCGCGAGTTTGCTCGTTTACATGATTTTTATACTTATTTTCTTTGTTTCTTTTAGAAGCAATCCATCGTTTCTTTTTTGGCCATTTAAGATAAATACCCCTTCGTCTGATATTTCTATATTAGAGCGCCAAGTTGACTTACTCTCAAAGAAAGTTGATGAGCTTAATAATTCAACTACCACCCCAGTAAGAGGTGAGACCACGCAAAACCTCTCAATTCGTTTAAATACACTCGAAGAAACAATTTCGCTTAATCCAGACAAGGCGCTTACGGCTGTACTCTTGCGCGAAAAACAGAAAAATCTCGAAGAAAATTTTAATAACTTAAGAGACGCTCAGTCACGATTGGATTCCAAGGTTGACAATTTTGTCATAACTGTATTGATTGCTCCTGTTGTCGCAGCTTTACTTGGTCTATTAATCTGGTTTCTCCAGAGTCGATTCTGGAAGAAAAAAGACTAGTGTGAGACAGGTTGAGTTAGGCTTAAAAAAATTGCTAACAGCTTGATGGTAATAAATTGTACCCGTTCTTTATGGTCTATTAGTCAGTCAAGCATGAAAAAAGTTATTGAATTTGTGACACTTCTTCCTTCGTTTTTTTTATAAAATATTATATAGTTATCATAATGAGTAATAAACTTGAAGCGAATTTAAACAAAAATGAATTTCATTACCATTCTTCAGGGGGAAGTGTTTGGGATTACCTATCGAGGTTGCTTCCTAAAAAGAAAGTATCCTTGACGAAGGAATCAATAAGAATCTTGTTTATTGATGATAATAAATTTCCGATTATTGAAAATTTAAAAAATGCTGGATACATTGTTGATTGGATTAAGGATATTAAAAGCGTTGAAGACTCGAAGGTAATTGATGCGCATGTTCTATTTATTGATTACAAAGGTGTCGGAAAAAATTTGTCTCAGAATAAAGAAGGTATTGGTGTCTGTAAAAAATTAAAAGACACGTACAAAGAATCTAAATATATCGTCTTATGTACAGGTGAGAGCATTCCTAATGAACTGCTAAAGGAAATTAAGTCTGTATCTGATGAAATAATAACAAAATCTTTGGAAACAACTGATTTTATAAATATAATTGATACAGCAAAAAATAAAATCGTGCTATGAAATATGAAGTAAGAAAGAGTAACGATGAGCTCATATTTTCTTCCTCTTCCATGTCTATAAGGAGAGATTACTCCCGTAATTTTCAGCACGAAGGAGTAGAATACCTAATTTATCTTGAAGTAGAAAATAATGATGAAAAAAAAGCTGTAGCAGTAAGAAAAAGATTTTTTGATATTCTAGAGAATGTATCAAAAAACTTTATAAATGAACAACGAAACAGATTCAATAAGTATAATCATATAATACAAACTATTTCCACCCAAATTTTGCAAAAAATGGATGGTTTTTGGGAAAATAAAAAATGGCATAGTTCTGTTTATTCTGAAGCATTAAAAAATATTGAAAATATTTCTTCTTATAAAAAAAACGAAACTAATAAACTGATTCATTATTTTAATAAGATGTCGCTTGATTTAAAAAGCCACATAGAAGGTTGGGATATAATTTATATTAAAGATAACTATGTTCCCAAATATGAAGAGGTTTCTTTAAGAAAGGCAATATTAAATCAGTACTCTTCTTTTGCTGAAGATTTTAATGAGTTAGGAATCCAAATTAGATTTTCAGAGTATTTTTCTGAAGATTATACAGTTGATTTGGATAAAAAATTATTTAGTTTAATTATGTATAATTTTTTTTCTAATATTTTGAAATACGCTAAGCCAGGAGAAGAAGTTAGGTTTAATTATCTAGATGAAGAAAAAAAATTAGATATTTCAATGTATTCGATAAAGATTGAGAGGTGCGAGATCAAAAAACTTTTTGATGATGGAGAAAGGGGTAAAAATGCAAATAAGGCTTCAAGTAGCGGTAGTGGCTTTGGTTTGTATGTAATTAAAAAAGCATTAAGACTAATGGAGATGCCAAATATGTATATTGATCCTCAAAATTCAAAAAGCAAACCTTTGGATAGTATCCCATATTATGAAAATCATTTTAAGTTTGAATTAAAACCAGAAACTAATTGATGTATAAACCTCTTTGATGCGGAGAGTTTATAATAATTTATGTTATTGGGGATAAGAACAATTTAATGTGCACACTTCATGGTAATTGACCGAGTTCGACTGCGCTGTTCAACACTTAGTCAGAACGTTGAAGTCTTTTACTATATACTATTAAGTAATGATTGAAGCTTCTTTTCACCCAAAAGTTCACAGTAAAAACAAACACGTAGTACTTAAATTATGTATCGGACTTGTATTCATTGGCGTAGTATTTTTATACCTCGTATACCTCACGTTTCCTCGATTTTCTCTTATTCATCCCACAAACTTGGTTGATTCAAGTAATCCGTTAGTTGATAGTAGGTTTACAATACGTAGCGACGCCTTTGTGCTTCTTGATAAACCTGTGGTTGATTTATGTTACATCAACTTTAAAGCAGGTGGGTTAACTATACAGAATACTAAATTAGACTTATCAGTTGGTGATATTTTCCCAACATTTCCGATACACAACGCTAGTGTTTCATTTGGTATTGATTCGCCGGACTTTACAACTGATTACACTAGTAACCCAATCGAAGAATTCTATTTTGGAGTTGGAATACGTTATCGTTACTTCACACTACATTTCGATGACAGAGAGTGTTATAAAATTCGCAGATTGAATAAACAAACTATGATGTGGAATCCTGTTCCTTGTGAGGACTTTGATTTAGCAAAGTGTGGAACTGGTGAATTTTATAATTAAGTACTATCAAGAGATAGTGGTTGAACATAAATTCTAGTATTCAAGTGATAATTTTTTACAAAATGCTTTTGCTAAATTCTGATATACTTTTCAAATGAATGAAAAAATTCAAGTGCCTCAAGCAGAAAAAATAGTTGGTGATGTGGATGATTTTGATCCTTACGCTTATGATAGTGAAAAGTGTTTTGGTGAATTCATAACTGACCCTACGGAGATTCTAAAAAAACTTTTTCATGAAAATTCTACCCTTTTCATCGAACCCTTTGAAATAGAAAAAACAGAACGAGATTTTGAAATTATAAATCTCGTAACAGATTCGATTAAAACATATACGAAGCACTACGGAAGAAATAACTTCATTGAACTAACCTCTGATCATATTCATTATTTTGAAGAAAATGGGGTTAAAGAAATGACGAATGATTTTTTTGAAAATGGTATGTCTGATAATAAAGGCGGTCAACTTATTGTTGACCGTGGAGAGGATCTTGAAACAGCAATATTAACGTTCCATGAACTCTGGCACATACTTGCGTCGTACACAGCTCTTCAAGTTACAACTGAGGGGGAAATAGAAATATACCGATCTGGTTTTTCTGTTGTAAAAAGAGACGGTAGTAAAGCATTTTTTAATACTGTAGATGAAGCATTAACGGGGTATGCAACAAAAAAATTTTTCACGGAAATACTGCGATCGAGATCTGATTTCCAAGATTCAATAGCACAACGCGAGGTTGATGGGAAAGAGGTGGATACGAGCCGAAAGGATGAACTTGCAACACTGCTTAAATACATTGATTCAGTGTATGAAAAAAACAAAGACAACTTTAAAAATAGAGACGAAATTATTGACATGTTCATGAGGGCGCAAGTGACGGGAAACATTTTACCTGTCGGTAGGTTAATTGAAAACACCTTTGGAAGGGGTGCCTTCAGGAAATTGGATGAGCTTTAAATTGCCTATATACAAAATACAAAGTATGAACACTATCAACAAAGAATGGCATGTAAAAAATAAAATGCCAAAAAATCCAACCATCAAAGAGAGGATACTGTGGCACACAGGGCATGCCAAACATTGTAGCTGTCGTGATTCTAAATCTCATCTATTGAAACTAAAAAAGTTGCTCGACAAAGAATAAAATTCTTGCTTAAAAAATCTACAAAAAAGTTGTACTTATCCTCTTAGAACTACTCGTCCCCAATAACTCAAAACCCTAAGCGGGTATTGTGTCTTGCGTACTTTGTTATAAGTGATACTATTGCCCACAAAATTACAGTACTTTTTATGTAATTATACGTAGAAACAGGACAGTAGACGTTTTGTATGTTGCGCAGTGTAGCAACATGAGATGAGCGAAACAATGGAGGTTACTGATGAAAACAGAACGAACAGGAAAAATGTATGAGGAATTGGTCGCGCTCTGTGCTCAGGCTGGGGAAGTTGGTTCTTCAATAGAAAGCATAGGCTGGGATCAGCATGTGATGATGCCTCGAGGCGCGAAGTCTGTCGAGGTGAGAGGCAGGGAAAGCAGTGCTTTGTCCGCACTCCATCACGGACTTATTACCACTCCACGTATCGGTGAATTACTTCAGAGCATCGATGTCGCAAAACTTTCAGAAGCAGAAGCTGCACAGGTGCGTGAAATCAAAGAAATGTACAAACGCGCGGTTGGTGTACCGACGGAGCTTGTGGCACAAATTACCAAGCTTGCAACGGAAGCTGAGATGGTGTGGCGCAACGCACGATCGAGTAACGATTTTGCGTTATTTCAGCCATACCTTGAACAGCTTGTTGCGCTGAAGTGTGAAGAAGCGAGATGTATCGACCCACGTCGAAGGCCGTATGAAGTACTCTTGCAGGAATATGAGCCGGGTATGACGTTGGGAAAACTCGATAAGTTTTTTGCTTCGATACGTAGCGTTTGTGTTCCGCTCATCCAGGAAATTGCCAATCGCCCCCAACCAGACGTGAGTATGCTGAACAAAGAAGTTCCCATGGAACTTCAAGTTGCATATAACAAAATGCTTGCTGCTCTTCTGGGATATGACTTTGAAAACGGCAGACTGGATACATCCACTCATCCAATGACCTGCGGGTTTGGTAGAGTTACCAACCGCTATACGAATGGTTGGCTGTCTGCCCTTCTGGGAACGGCGCATGAGGTTGGGCACGGGAACTATTGCCACAACCTGCCACTTGAGCACTACGGAACACCGCTCGGTACATATCGTTCGCTCGGAGTTCATGAATCGCAATCACTGATGATGGAACGTCACATTGCGAAATCGTATCCATTTTGGCGAGGTCACTTCCGGTACCTTCAAGCGATGTTTAGTCCGGCGCTCAATGGTGTAACCGCAGAACAGTTCTATCATGTGGTAAATCTGGTAGAGCCGGGATTCATTCGTGTCGAAGCGGATGAACTTACCTATACTATGCATATCATCCTCAGGTATGAGATCGAAAAAGCTCTTATGGACGGAAGTCTCGAAGTAAAGGACTTGCCTCTGGTGTGGAACGGAAAGATGAAAGACTTGCTTGGTATCGTACCGCCCAATGATACTTTGGGTTGCTTGCAGGATATTCATTGGACCGATGGGTCGTTTGGATACTTTCCCACATACACCCTGGGCGCCATTGGAGCAGCTCAACTCTTTGCCGGAGCAGAGGCACAGGTACCTACCCTTGAACGAGATGTTGCGGAAGGGGATTTATCTTCGTTGAATATCTGGCTCAAGAAAAACGTGCATCAGCATGGATGTCGGTATAGGTCGGATGAGTTGTACAGACTCGCTACCGGCAGTGAGCTTACCGTTGGTCCATACCTTGCATACCTTACGGAGAAATTTACAAACCTGTACAAACTGTAGACTCGTATAGTTTCGTCTTTGAAGCCGTTGGTTATGCCAACGGCTTTCAAATTTACCTCAACACCAGCTATGCTGGGGTGTGTTGTTACCCTATAAACCCACAGCGTAGCGGGGTGCACATTTGAAGGCGACGCCGTATGCTTAACAAATTTAAAGAAGTGTTATCTACACTTGGGCTTAGTTTCATAACAAGTCTAATCTTGTGGAGTAGGCATCGCCAAAAAACTAACAGAGGTATTGGGCACTTATACAAATATACTAGTAGTAGTTATATAACTACTACTACTTGGTCTCAACGTTTTAATGCAACAGTTTTGCTAATGCTTCGTATGGTGTCTTCCAGTCTAGCACTTTTCTTGGACGAGTGTTGAGGAGGAAT
>Ga0076181_101_pt1 | contig 40676 bp, 37 predicted proteins | sample RifGroD2_FD_68216 | JGI IMG/M metagenome (GOLD analysis project Ga0076181, IMG submission 68216) | Parcubacteria bacterium GW2011_GWD2_42_14
ATCTCTTCACGTTCTGTAAAGGTAAGCCTTGTGTATTTGTTCATATGACTGTGAACTATACCGTACGAAGTGTTGCGTTAGAAATTTGAGAGGAAGTAGAATTAGAGTGGTAATTCTTTTTCATCACCTAAGTCTCTAATTGGTTCATTTAAAATTATTTCTTTCTTTCTACTCGCAACTCAGAACTCGCCTTACTCGCGACGGGTGTTCATTTCACTTCAATTTGAAAATTAAAATACTATCCCCCTAAATGCTCTGTGAAATAGCTAAACATGAAGTCAATACTCCCGTATACTAGGGTTATGGCAGAGCCAGAACTTTCTCCAAAACAAAATACGATGGCCACGAACGACGATAGGCGTATTACGTACTTCGGGTTGACAGATAGTAGAAATGAAAAAATACCCTTTGGTATCAGACGCGAGGACCGGAGTCGTCACATGTATGTGATAGGTAAAACTGGTATGGGTAAATCCACCCTACTAGAGAACATGGCGGCACAGGACATTTTGAACGGCGAAGGTATGTGCTTTATTGACCCTCACGGAGGTTCGGCAGACAAGCTTCTCAACTACATACCTGAAAATCGGGTGAAAGATGTACTCAACTTTGCACCTTTTGATATGGAGTATCCTATTTCGTTTAACGTACTTGAGAATGTGGATGCGGACAAACGACACCTCGTGGTGGCAGGACTCATGAGTACGTTTGAAAAGATTTGGGTAGACGCATGGAGTGCTCGTATGGCATACATTCTTCAAAACACGATTGGTGCATTGCTTGAATTCCCAGGGGCGACGCTCCTTAGTGTCAACAGAATGTACATCGACAAGGAGTATCGAAAGAATGTTATAGCAAAAATTACCGACCCATCTGTGCGTTCATTCTGGGTTGACGAGTACAGCAAGTACACCGACCGCTATGCCCAGGAAGCCACGCCCGCCATCCAGAACAAAATAGGACAGTTCGCTTCAAACGCTCTCGTGCGTAATGTCATCGGACAACCACAAAGCTCGTTCAACATCCGTGAGCTCATGGATGAGGGAAAGATATTTATCGTGAACCTCTCGAAGGGAAGGGTGGGAGAAGGAAACGCAAACCTACTCGGCTCGATGCTTATTACCAAGATTTACCTCGCTGCTATGAGTCGCGCCGATACGCATGCTTCTGAAATGCATAAGTTGCCCCCGTTCTACCTCTATGTGGATGAGTTTCAAAACTTTGCAAACAAAAGCTTCGCAGACATTCTTTCAGAAGCTAGGAAGTACAAGCTTGCTCTTACTGTGGCGCACCAGTATATAGAACAGATGGAAGACGAAGTGCGGGCTGCAGTGTTTGGTAACGTCGGAACCATGATGACGTTTCGTGTGGGAGCCTATGATGCTGAGGTGCTTGAAAAGGAGTTCGCCCCCACATTTACTGCGGAGGATCTTGTAAACCTTGGAGCTCGACAAATATATCTCAAGCTCATGATAGATGGCGTGTCTTCACAACCGTTTAGCGCGGTCACCATGCCTCCTGTGCCTGAGCCGGAAATAAATCATGGTCAACGAGCTATAGCATTTTCTCGTGGACGATACTCAAAGCCTCGGGCAGAGGTAGAAAAGAACATTAGTGACTGGGTGGGCCAAGTGTTTGAAGACCCTGAGAAGGATGCAAAGGAAGCCGCGCGATTAGAGCGACGAGCCCAGCGGGATGAAGGTGAAAAAAATCAGAACTCCGCTCCTCCTGCACCCCGTACTCGTATGGAGTCACATCCTCCACGACCGGAGAGAAATCATTCGGCACCACGTCCTCCATTTCCTAAAAAACCGCCAGCTCCTGAAGACAAAAAAGACCTTCGTGAACTTTTGGCAAAAATGGCTACAACTGAGAAAAAAATAGTTACACAACCAGAGATAAAGAAGAATGATAAAAATGTTGTACGACTGCCCCCGGTCGTACAGGTGCCAAAGAAATTTGTTCCCCGTGACGATGGAAAAGGTGTGACTGATAAGGGAAAGGAGGAGCTCCGTAAACTACTCTCATCGCTCGTAAAAGATCAGCCTGCAACAACACCTATATCTCCCACACACGTGCAAAAACAAGTGGTGCAATCAGAGACACTACAGGAGAAAGGAAAGGAGCCCGTGAGAGAGCAACCAACTCCAGCTCCCAAGGAACAATCGACAATATCTCGAGAGGCTTCTACTAAAGACACTGGTCGGATACCTGAAGATGCAAAAAAGGAACATCTTAGTGGAGGAGTTCCGCAACAAGGGGGAAGACCCGAGGTCCCAAGTGAACCGCACGAAGTCCCAAAGGAAGGACATGGCAACAAGGGAGTCCCGCAGCAGGGAAAAATTAAGGAGATTCCAAAGGAACCCCGCGAAGTTCCGAGGGAAAAAATGGAGGAGATTCTCCATGTTACTAAGCCTAATTTCTAGAGAGTATGCGAGGGAGAATTCTTTTCAGTGTCGATTGTATAGCAAAGGACTTACGCAGTCGGATGCAGTTCAAGGCGCCCTAGCAAAATGGAACGAGTTGTATGAATAATACTACGAGAGGCATTTTGTGCAGGGCAACGATGAAATGCGCCGTCTGTGTAAGTCTTTTAGTGCTCTGCTTTCCTATATTGGTAAACGCTTCTGTGATGATTTCTGAAGTTGCTTGGATGGGATCTGCTGACGACGCAAATGCAGAATGGATTGAGCTTTACAATGATGGTGAGAGTCAAGATGTGTCCGGGTGGACACTCGTAGCGAGTGATGGCCAGCCAAGTATTACCCTTGAAGGCACGATAGGGAGCCACGCCTATGCACTTCTTGAACGGACGGATGATGATACGGTCGCGGGAGTCACTATGTTTATGAAGTTTACTGGGGCTCTTAGCAATGTCGGCGAAGAGCTACAACTTCGTAATCAGAACGGTGCGTTGGTGGATTCCGTTGATGGTACAGACGGATGGAGTATAGGTGGGGACAATGTGTCGAAAGACACCTTGCAACGAAGTGGTGAACCATCGGTAGGTGCGTGGATTACTGCACCCGCTTCTCCAGGACGAGGAAACTCTGGAGTAGGGACGTCGAGCAGACAATCACATACGGCTCCTCGTAGCAAAAGCATACTCTACGGTCTTCCAGATGAAGAAGACAGCAAACCTCGTTTGGAACCTGCTCTCGTACTTGATCTTGGAGAAGAGCGGACAGTGACTGTGGGCGTACCTACGGTATTCCTCGCGAAGACATTTAAAGAGCGAGGTGAGGAAATAGTGGTAGAAGATATTGAGTGGAATTTTGGTGATGGTACGACAGGTAAGGGAAGAGAGGTGACTCATACCTACCGCTATGAGGGGTCGTACGTAGTAACAGCCAAAGGGAATCGCAAAGGGTACCTGCGTGAAATTACCGACACTGCGCACCTTGTTGTACACGTCGGCAAACCTTCTGTGGAGATAGTACATGTTGATGCTGGGTATATTGAACTGAAGAATACAAGTAGCGAGGTGGTGGAGGTGTCGGGTTATGTATTGTTGTCTGGAACGAGTCATTTTACTATTCCGAAAAACACGCACATACTTCCAGATACGCTTGTTCGGCTTTCATACGCAACTACAAAAATAAGAGGGGGAGAAGTACGTTTGTTTCGCCCCGACGGCGTTCTTGTCTCCGTGTATGGAACACCCATTGTACCCACACCCATACAGAAGTCAGCTGTGCACCCAAGTGTACAAAAAGGTGAACCCGTTTCTTTAGGTAAAAAGAGCGCGACAATTCTTGAGGGTCTTGAGTTCCTAGACAGTGCACCTGAGTTTGCCGAGACAGCGAGTGCATTTACAAATATTGAAAAACCGCACGAAGAAGACCGAAGCGCTTCCCGTACATGGCTCTGGATACTTGGTTTGATTGCCTCTATAGCCACAGCGGGATTTACTGTGGTACTTCTGCGCCATGAACAGCAAGAGGTTATAGAGGGGTTTATGATAGAAAGTGAAAAAGAGTAGGAGACGAGTTGCCGAGTAGTGAGTTCTGAGTTTCGAAAAAAGCGAAAAGCTTATCATTTCAAATTAGTCTACCCGCAGTAGTTGATTTTTGGTATAGTTTGAAGACCTGTCCCGTAAGTCTGGAATTTTTTCAACTGATTCATTATTTTATTTATTAAAAATTTCAAATTAAAATTAAAAAGATGACTAAAAATACTATTGTTGTGACGGGAGGTGCTGGCTTTGTGGGGAGTCATCTTATTGAGGCGCTCGTAAAGGATGAGAACAATCGCGTTATTTCACTCGACAATTACTTTACCGGTACCAAGGAAAATCATATTGCAGGTGCGGAATATATCGAAGGGCACGCAAAAGATATTGCAAAACACATTACCGTACAACCTAACCTTATTTTTCATCTAGGTGAGTATGCACGTGTTGAAAAAAGTTTTGAGGATATTAAGTTGGTGTGGGATTTGAATGTCCCAGGTACGTTTTCAGTACTTGAGTTTGCACGCGAGTGTGGAGCAAAAGTGGTGTACGCTGGGTCAAGCACGAAGTTTGGTGACGGGGGTATGGGTCGAGACCAGAGTCCGTACGCATGGACGAAGGCAACGAATACCGAACTCGTGCGTAACTATGGTGACTGGTTTAATCTTGATTATGCAATTACGTACTTTTACAACGTCTACGGAGGGCGAGAGCGGAGTGGCTCTTTTGGTACGCTCATCGCCATCTTCAAAGAACGTATGGAAAAAGGCCTACCGCTCTTAGTGAACGCCCCTGGCACACAACGACGCAACTTTACCCATGTGGAAGATATTGTTGATGGTTTGATGCGTGTAGGTGCAAGCGGGCATGGAGACGAGTTTGGTCTTGGAGCCCCAGCGAGCTATTCCATTCTCGAAGTAGCGGAACTATTTGGAGGTAAGATAGAGATGCAACCAGAAAAGAAAGGGAACAGAATGAATGGCAAGCTTGATATCCGTCGTGCAACAGGCGAGCTTGGGTGGGAAGCAAAACACTCGCTTTCCGAGTATATTAAAGAGGTGATGCGACAGTAGCCTGTCCCGTTAGAGACAAAAACTGTGATATATTTGAAGATATTCAGTGTTATGTTTACCTGTATTCAGAACAACGTTATCAGTCTAAGCGACGTCCCGATATATCGGGGTCTCTAATGGGATGACTAAGCGAATTTTAATTTTTTCACTGGCGTACTACCCAAGACATGTGGGAGGTGCGGAGGTTGCTATAAAAGAAATTACCGACCGTATCAGCGGGGAAGAGTTTGAGTTTCATATGATTACCCTGCGTTTTGATGATAATCTTCCAAAGACGGAGAGAATCGGAAATGTTTTAATCCATCGAGTTGGTTTTGGTGGAAAGTATATTTCAAAAATACTGTACGTACCTTTAGCAGCTATGTACGCAAAACGATTACATAGACAAGAAATGTTTGCAGGGGTATGGGCAATGATGACGTACATGCTATTTCCGACAGTGCTGTTGCATATGTTGGGGGTACGGCTTCCATATGTCGTTACGCTTCAAGACGGTGACCCATTTGAATATGTTTTTAAACGACCGCATATACGCGTTTTTTCGCCACTTTTGCGATATGGCTTTCGTCATGCAACGATTGTGCAAAGTATTTCAACATACCTTGCGGATTGGCTACAGAAGTTTGGCACAACTTGTCCCGTGGTGGTTGTGCCAAACGGAGTAGATATGCAAAAATTCTCTGTCCGTGGTACGGAAAAGGAGAAGGAATTGTTTCGAAAAAAGTTTGGAAAAAACAAAAACGATATTTTGCTGATTAGCACGTCGAGATTGGTTTATAAAAATGCGTACGATGATATCATTCGTGCCTTGAAAAAGATTTCCGAGAACGTACATTTAATAGCTGTCGGCCAAGGGAAAGACGAAGCATATCTGCGGGACCTTGCAATGAAAGAAGGAGCGTCTGCTCGTGTTGTGTTTGTGGGACATGTTGACTACATAGACATTCCGAAATATCTTTCTGCGAGTGACATTTTTATCCGACCATCACGCAGTGAAGGCATGGGCAACTCTTTCATTGAGGCTATGGCCTCAGGATTACCTGTCATTGCGACACAAGAGGGGGGACTTTCTGATTTCATTTTTGATGAAGTTCACAACCCGGATAAACCGAAAACAGCTTGGGTTGTGCCCAGAGACGCTCCCGATGCCATAGCCCACGCGGTAGAGGATATTGTTACTCACCCGGAAAAGGTTCGTGAGGTTGTTCACAATACACGTGTGTTGATTACAGGATCATATGAATGGGACACGATCGCTTCTCGTATGAGTAAAGAAGTGTTCACAAAACTGGTATGAGTAAGAAAAGTATTCTCATTGTCACCCCACTAGTTCCACCCGAGTCTGGCGGACCTTCGTACCTCTCTGTTTCCTTGAAAGAAGCATTGGAGAAGAAGGGTGAGAAAGTAGATCTTATAGCCTTCAAGGAAGTACGAAACTACCCAAGTGGTATACGACACTTTCTGTTCCTTTACAAGGTGCTCTGGCGAGCACGTAAGGTGGATGCGCTCATTATTCTTGACACAGTAAGTGTGGCGTTACCTGCGGTACTTGCAGGCTGGCTGTTGCAAAAAAAGATGATAGTCCGTGCAGGGGGTGATTTTGTGTGGGAGAGGTATATTGAGCGGACAAAGGAGAAAGTGTTACTTTCTGTGTTTTACAAGGAACGTCGTGAGTTAAATAGCAAGGAACGGTTACTCATTTGGGTGCAAAAAAGAATTATATTTCCACTCGCAACCACTATCGTGTTTAACACTTCTTGGTTTAGGGATATTTGGATTGAAGCGTACCATATCAATAAAAACAAAACTGCCATAATTGAACACGCTCACCAGAAAAAAGAGGAGATTCACGTAGGAGGAAAGGGGTTTTTGTGTGTATGGAGACCTACAGCTTTTAAAAACATCCCAGCTCTTGAGAAAGCCTATATACTTGCCAAGAAAAAAAATCCTGATATTACCTTGGAAATATATAAAAATATATCTCGTGAAAAACTATTTGATCACATGAAATACGCGCGAGCTCTCATTATCCCCTCTCTTACGGAAACTTCATCGGTACTTGCTCGCGAAGCACTTGAAATTGGCTTGCCGGTACTACTTACAGATGATTGTGGTTCGAAAACACTGCTCGACACGCATGTTACGTGGGTTAACCCATTAGATCCCTATGATATTGCTGAAAAAATGTGTGCGTTGATGGATGAAAAAAGATATGAGCAAGAAAAAGAAAAAGTAAAAAATTTTACATACTCGCATACGTATGAACAAATAGCAAATGAATTTCTGAATGAGTTAAATTAGTTGTTATAAATTTTTTTTATATATTTTGCTAAGTTCTCAGCAAAAAGTTCCGCATCAACATAGTTAACAATAAAGTTACGTGCATTTATTTCAATTTTCTTGCGTTTTTCCTCATCTTTGAGTAATTTTTGTATTTCACTACGCATGTTCTCTACATCATGAGGGTTTACGAATACTCCTGTAACACCATCTTCAATATAAGAAGCAAAAGAATTAGTTCTCGTGACGATAACCGCCTTGCCCATGGACATCGCCTCTGCAACTGAAAATGTTCCCATTGAATCGTTACTGTTTGGTTTGATATTCAAGCCGTTAACGACAATTTTTGCATTTGCGAATAGTGCAGGCATTTCTCCAATATCGTACTTTTTGCAGAAATATTTTTTTGACAGAGGTTCAAATTCTTTAATCATTGAGGGCTTGGTTGCAAGTTTTACTTTAATATCGAGATTTTTTGTTGCTTCAATCAAAGTTTTAAAATCACGACTAGGATCAAGACCTACTGAAAGTATGTAGTCGTCGGTATGTTCAGTAGCTTTCATTGGCTTAAAATAATTTGAATCAACTCCTTCGCGAAGGAAAATTATGTTGTCTTTTAAGTGAGGGAATATTTCTTTTAACTTTTTTTCTTCAGCTTCGGATATGGCCACAATCCCATCACATTTTGAAACAGTCCATCTAAATACTTTTTGTTTTATTGTTTCTGCGTTTCCAATACTACCGGATATATTAAAATCGACCATAATCCATTTGGGTCGTTTTATATGGAGGAGAGATTTTACCAGAAGAGAACCATAGGCTGTTGAACTTATGATTACGTCATGTCGCAATAAAAAGGGGAATAAGGGAAGATGAATCCACCATATATTAAAAATATGTTTTCTAAGAAAATTAGCAAACCATAGTGGCACATACTGCTCTATTTCAATGTAGCTAGTCTCGAAACCATGTTTTCTTAAACGAAGCATTCCTAAAAAAGAGTTATCATTAGAAACACCTTTAGCAATCTTTTCTAGTTTCTCTGTTCCATGAATAACGCTGTTAAATAGATATAGGACTTTCATAGAATAGATAAATAAATAATAGTAGGTTAAGAAAGTTGATATATGCAAATCATATAGTTAAACGTATACAATTCAAGCCCTGCACACGTGTGCAGGGCTTGTTTTTAGGATGCACGTAGCAACCTACTTTTAACTTTCAGCAAAAAAACGAACAGAGCAATTTTTTTCTTGCATTTTTTTTGAAAGTGCGCATACGCGTTAGTGTACTCCTGACTGTTCAGAGTATATCCGAGTCGTGATAAACGTGGACACGTCAATTTTCGCTTGTATTCGTCTGCTAATTTGTTGGTAGTATTATTTGCTCGAGACGACTCGGAAACAGTATCAATTAAGTATTGCTTCCATGCTATCTCCAACACTGACATTCCCCTTATATTCGTTGTCATGCTTCTACCTCCTTGGCTAAGGTTCAAATCTGTCCGTATGTATACCACGGGCGTAAAATAAAGTAAATAGGGACGAGTTACCGAGTAGCGAGTAACGAGTTTCCGAGTTCCCGTTACTCATGGCGCTTGTTTTCTAACTAAACAAATTTAATGTATGCTTCTATGTATGCATCCTAATCGGATAAAAGTGCTTTCTATCGGCATGGACAAAGACCTTTTGAGGGAGGGTAGTATTTCGTTTAAGAGACATCAAGTCTACGCACAGCATGTAGAGGTGCTACATGCTGTCATTTTTGCACGTAAGGAGTATGGACGAGATATTGTACAGATAGCCCCGAATGCTTGGGCACATCCTACGTACTCGAGCAATATGTTCGGGCTCTTTTACGATGCATTTCGCATCGGGAAAAGTTTGCTCAAGGAGGAAGGTGACTGGGTCATCAGTGCGCAAGATCCTTTTGAGTCTGGGATAGTGGCGTACCTCCTTGCACGCATGACGGGTGCACCTTTTATGATACAAGAGCATGGCGATTTTTTTTCTGAGCCGTACTGGCGTGAGGAATCTTTCATGAACCGCGTACGCTTCAAGGTCGGCACATGGCTACTTCCTCGTGCAGATCATGTTCGAGTCGTGAGCAAGCGTATAGCCAAAACAATGCAGACCTTTGGTGTTCGTAAAGAAAACATCACGATACATCCAGTGTATACCGACGTGAAGTCGTTTCAAAGTGCAGAGCCGGACAAAGAGATACAGGCACAGCAAGGTGAGAAGGAAATTCTTATTCTTTCAATAGGACGCTTTGTTCCTCAAAAAAATTTGGGAATGCTTGTGCGATCCTTTATCAAGGTGCTCGAGCGTGGGGTACGCGCGAAACTACTACTCTATGGCAAGGGGATTGAGGAGTATACGTTACGAGAGCTCGCATCGCATGCTCCAAAGGGGAGTATCGTTTTCAAAGAATGGACAGACAATCCGGCTTCAGTCATGCATGCGGTAGACATCTACGCGCTCCCTTCAAACTATGAAGGGTGGGGAAGGGTGTGCATAGAGACACTTGCATCCGGTGTACCCCTCCTCATGACTGATGTGGGGTGCGCGGGGGAAATAGTGTTTGATGGGGTGAACGGTCTCGTTGTGCCGATAGATGATGAATGGGTATTTACCGAAGGTTTGTACAAACTTGCAACTGACGCTACACTACGGGGGCAATTGAAAAAGGATGGCTTGACCACAGTAGAACAGTTGCCAACCTTTGAGGCAAATGTAGCGTTATATATAGAGAGCCTAGAGAAAACCCGTAGTAATTTTTAATTTTTAATTTAAAATTTATAATTAATTTTTAATTAAACAATTTGAAACATGAAATATGATTTAGAAGAAAGAACATTGAAATTTAGTGAAAATATTATTGATTTGCTCAAAACTATTACTTTTACAGAAATTAATAGACCAATAATTAACCAACTTGTTCGTTCATCAAGTAGTGTTGGTGCAAATTACTGTGAAGCAAATGGAGCGAGTTCAAAGAAAGATTTCAAAAACAAAATCCATATCTGTAAAAAGGAAATTAATGAAACAAAATACTGGTTGCAACTTATAGAAAAAACAAATCCTGAAAAGAAAGAAACAATAAAGCCTTTAAAAGATGAAACTCAAGAACTTACTCTAATTTTTTCTAAAATTGCGGGTACAATGAGTAAGAGTCAAGTGGAATAAGGAGTTTTTTTCATTAAATTAATCCATTTGGTCATTCATTAAAAATTGTAAATTAAAAATTATAAATTAACCACCCCTTATGTCCCAAAAAGTAGCTCAATTCCGTCGTCCCCGTATCGTCACTATTGGTGGTGGTACGGGTCATTTTGCTCTTCTCTCAGGGCTCAAAAATTGTAAGGTGGATCTAACAGCAGTCGTGACTATGGCAGACGACGGTGGTTCTACTGGGGTTCTGCGTGATGAACTTGGAGTTCTTCCGCCAGGAGATTTGCGACAGTGTCTCGTTGCACTTTCTGAAGCGGACGAACTTGTTCGAGAACTTTTCACACACCGCTTTGCTAAAGGGTCACTCAAAGGACACAGCTTCGGCAATTTATTTATTAGTGCACTTGAGCAAGTCTCAGGCTCAATTGAGCGCGCTGTGGAGGGTGCTGCCGATGTACTGAAAATTCATGGTGAGGTACTGCCAGTGACACTTGATAAAACAAAGCTCATTATGACTCTGGCTGATGGTACGAAACTCGCAGGTGAACATGCAGTGAGTGCTAGCAAGAACATACGTGCAGTAGGTATCAAGAGTATGCGCCTAGCGCCAAAAGCAGAACTCAATCCAAAAGTTGAACGAGCTATACGCCAAGCAGATCTTATTGTACTTGGCCCAGGGAACCTATACTCGTCCCTCATACCCAACCTCCTTGTACCAGGGCTACCTGAAGCCCTTCGGCGTGCACATGCACCCACGGTCTTTATCATGAATCTTATGAACAAGGAAGGTCACTCAGACGATTTTTCATGTGGGCAGTATCTCGACGAAGTCGAAAAGCATGCAGGAGGTTCTTTTGTTGATTTTGTACTGTATAACACAGGAGTACTCCCCGACAGACTCGTGAAGCGCTACGAAAAAGAGGGGAAGCCTGTAAAGTGCAAACCTCCCAAGAAGAGTATGACCCCACACTTTGTCGGGGCAAATGTTATTTCGACATCAGTACCGAAAAAGAGGAAAGGAGACCCACTAGAACGTACCCTCATACGCCATGACGGAGATAAATTGGCACGAGCAATTATGAAAATACTTGAGGAAACAAGTAATAATTTTTAATTTGAAATTTAAAATTTTTAATGAATGAAGTAATTATCCAATTTTGAATAAAACCTTCGTCATTGCGAGTCGCAATGACGCGTTCTATCGTTTATATCATTAAAAATTCATTTCAAATTGTAAATTAAAAATTTCAAATTACACAAAGCATTATGAAAAATATTAATAAGGAAAGTAATAAAGTTATGTATCGACGGAAACCCATTATTGGGTTCGTTGGTCAGGGATTCATTGGAAAAAACCTCGCCGATGATTTTGCACGTCGTAAGTATCCTGTCGTACGTTACGCTCTTGAGAAGCCCTATGTAGAAAATAAGGATCAAATTTCCACCTGTGACATTGTGTTTATTGCTGTTCCTACGCCGACAACACCGCAAGGTTTTAACGACACTGCACTCCGGCGTGTGCTTCCACTCGTAGGATATGGAAAGGTAGCTGTCATCAAATCGACTATTCTCCCAGGTAAAACAGAGGAGATGCAAAAGGAGTTTCCACACTGCTTGATTCTTCACGCACCAGAGTTTCTCACAGAAAAGAATGCGATGCTAGATACCCAGAAACCACAGCGTAATATTGTTGGGATACCCAAAAATACAAAACGGTATAGGGAAGTGGCTGAACAAGTACTAAGGGTGTTACCAAAAGCACCTTTTGAAATGCAGTGTCTCGCCCGAGAAGCGGAACTAATAAAGTATGCAGGAAACTGTTATCTCGCAAACCGTGTTGTCTTTATGAACGCATTATATGATCTTGCAATGTCCGAAGGTGTTCGTTATGAAGTTATCACTAAAGCAATGTCTGCGGATAAGCGTATAGGAGGGACACATATGAAAGTTGTTGACAATAGTGGGCACAAAGGAGCTAAAGCGGGAAGAGGAGCGGGAGGACACTGTTTTCCTAAAGATCTTGCCGCTCTACGTTTACATGCTGAGGAAACACTAGGTAAAAGTTCTCGTAGTGCAAGGTTATTAGAGAGGCTAGAAGATATAAATCTTCAGTTACTTTGTGAATCCGAGAAGGATATGGATCTTTTGACTGAGATATACGGACAGACTGTGCTACGGCACAGGTGCCGCAGACAATAACAAAGCCAAGAAAAAACAAAAGTAAATCAATACTAGTATTTGTACTAGTATACATACTAGTATTATAACAATAGATATGATTACTATATAATTTCCTAAAATGTCTGAGCTCAAAAATTTTTTTAAAAAGGTGCAAATGCTGTTTTCACGAAAAGGTTTTGGGTATGTAAAAGTGTATTTTTATAAAAAAACGAAACACGCTTCAGCAAAAGATATTTTTACCACTATATATAAACATTCTCTTTGGGGAGATAGTGCATCCGTCTCAGGGGCAGGTTCTGACTTGGAGGGTACAGAAAAAATTAGAAAAGAGATACCAAAACTTCTTTGTTCGAAGAACATAAAAACTGTGTTGGATATTCCGTGCGGTGATTTCTTTTGGATGAAAGAAATGGAGCTTGAGGTAGACCGATATATAGGAGCTGATATTGTTACCGAGTTAATAGAGAATAATAAAAAATATGAAAATAACAAGATTTCATTTGTAGAAATGGATCTTCTGCATGACAAACTCCCCGAAGTGCAAATGATACTTTGTCATGATTGTCTTTTTCATTTTTCATATAATGACGTTGTTAAGGCTTTACAAAATATTAAACGTTCCAAGGCGCAGTACTTGCTCGTTACTACTTTTGTAGGGCCGAAAGAGAATACTGACATTCCCACGGGGTCTTGGAGACCACTTAATTTAGAGTTGGCACCCTTTAACTTTCCTAACCCCCTTGTTTCTATTGAAGACTATGCAAAAGAAGATACGTATCCTCATAAGCGCTTAGCGCTTTGGGAAATTAACAGCTTGCCAATAAGTCTATAGTAATAGGCTACTAAATCATGTAATAGATATCCCATGAAATTATTAGTACTCACACAGGTGGTAGATAAGAACGATTCGTTCTTAGGTTTTTTCCATACATGGGTTGAGGTCTTTGCAAAAAACTTTGAGTACATTACAGTCATTTGCCTCAAGGAGGGAGTACACAACCTTCCTGAGAATGTTCAAGTTCTTTCTCTGGGTAAGGAGCAGGGGGTGTCACGATTCACATATCTAAAAAGATTTTATTCGTATATATGGAAGTACCACAGAGAGTATGATGCAGTGTACGTGCACATGAACCAAGAGTACGTACTCCTCGGAGGATGGCTCTGGCGACTCATGGGGAAGCGAGTGACCATGTGGCGCAACCATTTCGCAGGCAGTTTTCTCACCGATACCGCTTCTCTCTTTTGTCACAAAGTGTTCTGCACCTCACACTACTCATACACTGCAAAGTACAAAAAAACTGTATTTATGCCAGTAGGTGTTCCGGAAGACAAGTTCTTTCCTAGTGAGTCCGAGTCTATACCAAGCTCAATATTATCCTTTGTCCGTATTTCACCGTCTAAGAAGATAGAGCAACTCATAGAAGCACTTGAATTACTTAAGAAAAAAGGAGTTGCTTTCACAGCAACCATTTGCGGAGATGCTACAATGGAACTCAAAGACTACGAAGCAAAACTGCATAAGCAAGTGAAAGACCTCGGACTTGAAAATCAGGTACTGTTTCGAAGCGGGGTACTGTATGAAGAGGCACCAAAACTGTATCATGAGCACGAGATAAGCGTAAACCAAAGCCCAAGCGGCATGTATGACAAGACACTGTTTGAGGCGATGCTTTGTGGTAAGCTTGTTCTATCCTGCAACGAGAATTTACGAGGTGAGATTGATGATATGTTTCTTTTCAATGAAAATGACGTTACTGGTTTAGCCGACAAGCTGACATATCTCCTCGCATTAAAAGGTGAAGAAAGGAGTATGCAGGGCAAACAGCTTGCCAAGTATGCAAAGGATAACCATTCTCTTAGTCACCTTGCGGTACGGATGAGGAAGGAATTAGATACGATGTAATAAACTATATATTTATGAGTTCTGTAAAGGAAGTTAAAAAAATGGACGTTCAAGTCCCAATGTCACATTATTTAGATGAGAAATATATATCCCTTGAGAGGTATATTTCTTACTTCTATCAAATTGACAGTATTAGGAATTGTGAACCCCAATCAGTTCTTATTATTGGTGTTGGAGATGATGTGGTACCGATGTTTTTGCGAAAAGCCAACTACACGGTAACTACTATAGATATTGACCAAGAACTTCACCCAGACGTAGTGGCGGATGTGAGATATATGCCTTTTGATAACGGTTCGTATGATATTGTATGTGCGTTTCAAGTCCTTGAACATTTACCCTACAAAGAATTTGAAGGTATTATCAAAGAATTACACCGAGTTTCGAAAAAAAATGTAATCATATCGGTTCCTCACAGAAGGACAGGTTTTGAAATAATTATTAAATTTCCTTTTATTAGATCACTATTGCATAAAGATTTTATACGCTTTGCCCTGCGTTTTCCTGTAAAATTTCAAGGTTTTGAGTCATCAGGTCAGCACTATTGGGAAATCGATTGGTTTACCACTAAGCTTAAGAAAGTTCGTACCGACATGGGGAAGTACTTCACGATAACAGAAGAGACCACTCCAGTACTCGATCCATATCGACGTTTTTTTATTTTGAGGAAAAAAACTATGTAGTTAATATGAATGTTAAAACATCAAAAAGATTATTATTTGTTGTAAACTTTGACTGGCGAAACATTTTTCAAACAGGAAAAGAAGAGTTTTATGAAAAACTTCAACGTGATCAACTCAGTCCTGAGGTAAATGAGTTTTTCTTTTTTTCTTGGGCAAAGGAAACCTATGATGCCTGTGATGGAAAGTGGTGTACTAAACACCAAAGAACATTTGGACTTGAAAAACTTAGACCTATCCTAAATTTCTGGGCGCTTTTTGCAATTCCATATACCGTATATACTCACAAAGTTCGGCCTGATGTGTGGGTTGTGTATGATTTTGGAATGGTGCCTGCAGTATGGCTAGCACACAAGCTTTTTGGAGGGGTGCTCGTAATGATTGTGAACAATCAACCACAGATATACTCGCAAACAAGAAAGTTTGGGAAAATAAAAGGTACTTACTCTTGGGTTGCAGAACGTATAGGGGTGCCTTTTGTGGAACACTTTTTCACTCTTAATGAGACTATGCGAGCCTACCTTAAAACACTCGGAGTACCCAGAGAAAAGACTTCTATTTACACAGTGAACACTATTGAACGTGATAGTGAGTACATTGCAAAAGCCAAAAAAGGCGTCATAAGACAAAAATACAACATACCTCAGGATACAAAAATTCTTCTTACTGTCGCTCGCCTCGAAGCAGAAAAAAATTATCCCTTACTTCTTGATTTGTTTTCTACACTTCCTTCTGAGTACGTACTCTTTTGTTTGGGAATGGGGAGTCTCTTACCTCAACTTCAAGAACAAGTTGAGAATCTAGGTTTACAAAATAGAGTCTTTTTCCCTGGATTTGTAGAACGTGATAAAATATGGGAATACTATAGAGACGCTGATGTGTTTGTACTTCTTTCAAAAGCCGAGGCGCTTGGTATCGTATTTTGGGAGGCTATGTATGTAGGGGTGCCAACACTTGGAAGTGATATACAGGGTATAAAGGAATCTTTAGGAAGTCATGGTGAAAGAGGGAGGATTTGGAGGGAAAAAGATGGAGAGGGGGGTTTTCATACAGACATATCTTTTTGCGTTACTGCATGTAAAGAGCGTGATACCATGCTCGCCCAAGCAAAAACATTTGTTGATGAACAAATACGTAACAAGCAAACGGTAAATGATTTTTTAAGTACGTACAAGAAAAAATAAAATATGAATCCCGTTAGAGACGATAAAGTGTAATATACTAGCAATGCAGTCAATTTCATGACAAATACACAAGAAAAAAACAAGGAAGACAAGGAAACTGCGGCCCGTCAAGGCGGGGCTGTCTCTAACGGGATGAAAGTTTCAATAGTATTGCCTGTATACAATGAAGAAAAAAACATTCCTATTCTCTACAAAGAGATTAAGGAGGTATGTGCAAAAAACAGTATAGCGTACGAGATACTGGCTGTTGATGATGGTTCGCGAGACAGAAGTTTTGAGGAGCTTTCTAAGATTGCAGAGCAAGACAAAAATGTGAAGATACTGCGGTTTCGCTTTAACTGTGGACAAACGGCTGCTATGGCTGCAGGAATAAAAATGGCTTCTGGAGACATTGTTATACCTATGGACGCTGACTTACAGAATGACCCAGCTGATATACCAAACTTTTTAAAAAAAATAGATGAGGGAAAAGATGTAGTATGTGGTTGGCGAAAAGATAGAAAAGACACCTATATTACTCGGAAAGTACCTTCGCTTATTGCAAACTCACTCATCCGAAAGATAACCGGTGTGCACGTGCACGACTATGGGTGTACCATGAAAGCCTTTCGTAGAGAGGTAATACAAGGAATACAACTGTACGGTGAAATGCATCGTTTTATTCCTATGTACGCAAGCGCAGTGGGAGGTAAGATAACGGAAATAGAGGTACACCACAGACCTCGTACACACGGTACGACAAAGTATGGCTTAGGGCGTGTCTACAAAGTACTCCTTGATTTGATTGTAGTGAAGTTTTTACAAAAGTATATGAACCGACCCATGCACTTTTTTGGCGGAGTGGGGTTTATTTCTTTTTTCTTTGGAATACTTGCCGGCACAACAGCTGTTATCCTAAAGCTGTTGGATTTGAGGAGTTTCGTTGAAACACCGCTTCCTATATTTTCCGCACTTTTGATAATTGTTGGTGTACAGCTCCTTGCTATGGGTGTTATAGCGGAAATGCTTATGCGGATATACTACGAGTCTCAAAACAAAACACCATACGAAATTGTAGAAATCTTAAATAAGTAGTCTATATGTGCGGTATTGCGGGATATTGCGGGAAGGGGAACGAGACCATACTTGAGAGCATGAACATCTCGCTCAAACATCGTGGACCAGATGACGCTGGTTTGAAAGTATTTCAAAAAACAGATTCTTCGATAGGTATTGCACAACGACGTCTTTCCATAGTTGACCTTTCTCCTGCAGGGCACCAGCCAATGACAAACGAAACCGAAGATGTTTGGATTGTTTTTAACGGGGAGATTTACAACCATCACGAGCTCCGGGAGGAGTTGAAAAACAAGCATACATTTATTGGGAAAAGTGACACCGAAGTTATCGTACACCTCTATGAAGAGATAGGGGAAGAAGTGTTTTCAAGACTTGAGGGCATGTTTGCTATAGCACTATATGATGTAAAAAAAGATTTGCTTTTCCTTGCGCGTGACCGTATGGGTAAAAAACCTTTGTACTGGAGTCTGCAAGAGGGAACACTCCTTTTTGGCTCTGAACTCAAAGCACTTATGGTACACCCAAGCTTTGTTCGTGAGGTAGACCTGGTGTCGGTGAATAAGTACTTTCAGTATGAGTATGTGCCCACACCACACACTATTTTCAAAAACACATGGAAGCTTGAGCCAGCGACCACGCTCGTATGGAACGGAAAGACTGCTCGCAAGAGTACATTCTGGAAGCCAACATTTTTACCCAAAAGTACCTCATTTGAAAAAGCCAAAGGCGATCTCGACAAAGCACTCACGAAGGCGGTAGCAAGTAGACTTGAGGCAGATGTGCCACTGGGTATATTCCTTTCTGGTGGTATCGACAGTAGTGCGGTGGCATATTACGCGACGAAGACGAGCAAACAAAAAGTAAAAACATTCTCAATAGGCTTTAAGGAAAAGTCCTTTGACGAGTCTACGTATGCTCGGCAAGTGGCAGAGCATCTGGGTACAGAGCACCATGAAGAAATACTATCTGTGGAGGACTGCTTGAAGCTTATTCCTGAGATAGGCGAGTACCTTGATGAACCTGTAGCGGACTCGTCGATAATTCCCACCTACTTACTTTCTCGTTTTACACGTGAACATGTCACCGTAGCTCTTGGGGGTGATGGGGGAGATGAGCTCTTTTGTGGGTATGACACATTTCTGGCACAACGCTTCGCTTCTGTGTATGAGCGGGTACCTGCTTTTTTACGAAAGCTTGTGGCGAAAAGCGCGCGCATGCTTCCTACTTCACATAGCAACATGAGTCTTGACTTTAAGTTGAAGAAATCAACGAAGGATTTTGAAGGAAACCCCAACTATCGAAACCAACGCTGGCTTGGTGCGTATGGAGAGGAAGATAGGAGAAAGCTTTTTAATCAAGAAGTGTGGGAGGCTGTTGGACATAAAAATGTGTATGAGGATATAGATGGATACCTGAGAGAAGCAGACTCACGGGATACATTCGACAGATTAGGGCTGGTGTATGAACGCATGTACATGATGGACCAAGTGTTGGTCAAGGTGGACCGTGCGAGTATGATGCATGCACTTGAGGTACGCGCACCTTTCTTAGATACGCATGTAGTGGATTTGGCAAACCACATGCCGAGTCACTTTAAACTACGTAGGACAGAGCGAAAGTATATTTTGAAAAAACTTTTGGAAGGGAAGTTACCGAGAGGAATTATTTATCGAAAGAAAAAAGGCTTTGGTATACCTGTAGGCGCGTGGATGAAAGGAGAGATGCGTCCACTACTTGAGGAACACCTTGGAAAAGATTCACTGAATACGATAGGGATTTTTAATACAGAGTACGTTGGTAAACTTCTAGCCGATCATGTGGAGGGAAGGTGTGACAATCGCAAGCAACTCTGGACACTCCTTGTCTTCGTGCTCTGGTGGAAGAGATGGATTGTTTAACATATTATTTTTAACCCCCACACGAACTACTATGAATTCAAAAAAGTATATTCTTGTTACAGGTGGGGCTGGTTATATTGGTAGTCATACTTGCAAAGCCTTAGCACAGGCCGGCTACATACCTGTGGTATACGACAATTTGGTTTATGGACATGAGTGGGCTGTAAAGTGGGGACCTTTTGAAAAAGGTGATATTACGGAACGAATGCGTTTGGATGAGGTTATTGCCAAGTACAATCCAATTGCGGTGATGCATTTTGCGGCCTATGCATATGTTGGCGAATCAGTAGAAAACCCAGGGAAGTATTATCGGAATAATGTATATGGTTCTCTTGTTCTTCTTGAAGCAATGCGTGACCATGGCGTACAAAAGATTATTTTTTCAAGTACTTGTGCAACATATGGTGTTCCAAAAGAAATACCTATTGCAGAAAACCATGCTCAAAAACCAATCAATCCATATGGAACTTCCAAATTAATGATTGAGCAGATTTTGAAAGATTTTGACACTGCACACCATATACAATCAGTGTCTCTTCGTTATTTCAATGCTGCAGGAGCGGATGTTGAGGGTGAAATAGGTGAAGTGCATGACCCTGAAACACATCTCATACCACTTGTGTTGGATGTAGCTTCCGGAAAACGTTCTCATGTAACTATTTTTGGAGATGACTACGAAACAAAAGACGGGACTTGTATACGAGATTATATTCATGTTACAGATTTAGCAGACGCGCACGTACGAGCTTTACAGTATCTTGAAAATATCAATCAAAGCACAGTTTTTAATCTAGGAAATGGTAATGGTTTTTCAGTAAAAGAAGTTGTGGCAACTGTTGAGAAAGTTACTGGTGCTGAGGTGCCTCTTGAAATTGGTGCCAAACGTGCGGGAGACCCTGCATGTCTTATTGGGGATGCTCGTAAGATTCAGACGGAGTTACAGTGGAAACCGAAATTTAGTAATCTAGAAACAATTATTCAAACTGCTTGGAATTGGCATCAAAATAATCACAAGAAAAATTAGTTTTCTCTGGACACTTCTTGTTTTTGTGTTCTGATAAAAAAATAAGTGGGGGAAAAGTAAAGAAGAAATTTCTGGTATACTTAATTTTTATATGAAATATTCATTGTGTATATGATTTTTTCAAAAAAAACAGATTTACTTAACTTATTTGTATTAACAATATCTTTTTTTGAGTATATACCGTTACGAATTGTTCGAAAGTTTTTCTTTTCAGAAAAAACACTGGATGTAATTGGTTTGTACGTTCCTTACTATAAAGTAAACAACAATAGAGTGAATGCGTCTAATGTAGCCTTAAAGTTTTTTGAGCATATAAAAAATAATTTCAATTTAGAGAAACCCGAAAAATTAGTTGTATTGGAGGTTGGATCTGGAGCAACAAACGCTATTGGTTATGAGTTAGCAAGTAGAGGTTTCAGGAAGATAATAACTTACGAACCATACATGTCATTCGATCAGTCTGCTGATGGATTACTTTTAGAGGAGACATGCAATATGCACAACCTAAAAAAAGAAAATATTTTAAAAAAAGTAACCAGAATAAATTCACTAAATGAGCTACCTAAGAGTACCAAATTTGATATAGTAATTTCTAATCATGTGCTTGAGCATGTAACAGATCCTACAAATTTATTTATTCAACTAACCTCAATGATGAATAAAAAAAGCATACAAATACATTTCATTGGATATATTGATCATTTTTTTAAATACCCATACCACTTACTTATGTTTAATAAAAAAACATGGGAACAATGGTTGAATCCTGGTAATTTACCTGGGTGGCGCTTGTACGATCATATTGATATATTGTCAAAATTGGGACTTCATTCAAAAGTGTTAGATATAGAAAGTGATGAAGAGGAATTTATAAAGGTTAAAAACTATATTAGCAGTGATTACGATAAAGATAATAACTATCTTGAAGTTAATTATTGCACTTTGTTAATTGAAAATATTTAGTCTTGGAAGATATGAGAATTTTACTTTTAAATTATGAGTACCCACCATTAGGAGGTGGTGCGGGTAATTCAACAATGAATATCGCAAAATCTTATGCAAAATTGGGACATCAAGTATTAGTTTTAACCACGTGGCATGAAAATCTTCTTGAGTTAGAAAAAAACAATAATTTAACAATTGTAAGAATCAAATCTAGGAGGAAAAGAAAAGATAGATCAAATCCCTTTGAAATGCTTTCCTATTCATTTTTAGCCATAAAAAATAGGAAATTAGTACTTGATTTTATGCCAGACTATTCAATAGCTTTTATGGCTTTACCATCTGGAATTCCCGCATACTTTTTTTTTAAGAAATTTAAAATCCCTTATATATTATCTGTGCAAGGTGGAGATGTTCCTGGTTTTTTGTCAAATATTATTTCGTTAAGAATTTATCATTTTATTTCATTACCTCTGACTAAAATTCTTTGGAGAAATTCGATAAAAGTAATTGCAAACAGTAAGGGTCTTATGCAACTAGCACAAAAGACTGGCACAAAAATTAATACAAAAATTGGCTATTTTCCTAATGGAGTGGACCTTGATTTTTTTAAACCAAAAATAAAAAGAATTGAAAACAAAAAACCAACCATTATCTTTGTTGGACGTTTTTCACCTCAAAAAGGTCTGGAATATTTATTAGAGGCTACTTTTCTACTGAAAAAAAAATATGGAGATTGTTTCTTTAAACTTGAATTAGTGGGCGATGGACCAGAGAAAAAAAAGATCGTTAATTTGATAGATGAATATGACTTAAAAAAGATTGTAACAATTTCACCTTGGTGTTCTAAAGAAGAGTTGCTAGAAAAATATCAAAATTCAGATATATTTGTCTTGTCGTCTCATGAAGAGGGTATGCCCAATGTTTTGTCAGAAGCTATGGCGTGCAGATTATCGATAGTTTCTACTAGAGTAAGAGGTAGTGATGAATTGATAGAAAATAATGTAAATGGTTTTTTAGTTGAGCCAAGAAACGCTGAAGAACTTGCTGATAAAATTGATATTTTGATTAGTAATAAAGAAATCAGAGAAAGATTTTCTACAGAAGGCTTGAAAAAGATTTCAAATTTTAGTTGGGAAAATGTTGCAGAATACTATCTTAATGTGTATGAAAAATATAAAAAACATTTATGATTAAAATGAAAACTAAAGTTAGTATTAAAGCAGAGCATATACTTGAGGTGCAAAAATCATACAGTACATATTATTCTTGTTTAGGAAAAATTGATGCTAGTAAAATTACAAAAGATATATTGTCAACAAGTAAAGTGCACGACCAGATAAAAATAATACAAAGATATCAAAAAGAAAGTATACAAAATAAAAAAATTTTAGAAATCGGCTCAGGATATGGGTTGTTTGTTGCCGTTGGAGTAATAGACTACAATGCTGACGTATATGGTGTTGAACCTTCAGCTCTTGGCTTCGGAGGTTCTTTTGAAATGGCACAAAAAATTCTTGTTTCTAATAATTTAGAGCAAAGTCGAATTGTTTGTGCGGTTGCTGAAGATTTACCTTTTGAAGATAATTTTTTTGACATTGTGTACTCAACGAATGTTTTTGAGCATGTAAATGACCCAGAAAAGGCATTTTCTGAAGCTATAAGAGTTTGTAAACCTGGTGGTTTGATTCAAATCGTTATACCAAACTACGGTTCTTTTTATGAGGGTCATTATGCATGTTGGTATATACCATACACTCCAAAAAAACTTTGGAAACTATGGCTTAAATATGTACTTAAAAGAGACCCCTCTTATGCCGATACACTTCGAACGAATTTAAATTATTTTTCAGTTCAAAGATATCTAAAACCGTTCAAAGATGCAAATGTGATTGCAGTTTTAAGTATGGGAGAAGAAATATTTTTTGAAAGGATGAATACAGGCGACTTTGTGCCTTATGTCGGTTTAACAAAAGTGCAACATGCTCTGTCTTTACTTAAAAAATGTAAATTGGTGTGGCTAATCAGTAAGATATTGATGGTTGTTAAATCTCACTCACCCCTTATTGTAACGATAAGAAAAAAGAACTGACGGTGAAGTTATGAAAAAAATATTTATAAATTTAAGTCTCTTTTTGAGAATCTGTTTTTCATTTCTACTTGTTGGAGTTTTGATATACAAAGTTTCGTTATCTGTCATTATTGATACTGTAACAGCATATCCTTTACGGATTGTTTTTTTTGCAGCTTGTATTCACTTGTTGGCAACGGGAGTTTCAGCTTTAAGGTGGAAGATATTGTTACCAGTATTCTCATACATAGACTTATTGAAGTTTTCCTTTGTGGGACAGTTTTATGCCATGGTATTACCGGGGCAAATTACGGGGGAAATAGCGAAAGCTTATCGGGTAAGTAGAGGAAGTAATGAAAATGCGGGTAAAGTCACAGCATCTATTGCTGTTGATAAAATTATAGGACTCATCGGGGTGATGTTTGTAACTATTCTTGGCTTACTGTTTACTGATTTACCTGAGAAAAATACATGGATTGGTAGCATTGTTTTATTATCGTTAATTTTTATAACTATTTTTGTATTTATTAGTAATGAGTATGTTCATCAAAAAACTCAAAAGCTTTTGCAAAAATCTGAGATAAGATTTTTTAACCTTGGAAAGGTTTTTGTGTTTATTAAAGGAGTATTTGAAGGTTTTAAACAATACTCAAGTAACCCAAAAACACTAATCGTGAGTCTTTTTTTAGCAATTCTATTCCAAATACTTGCAGTTTTAATAATACTGATTTTTGCATTAGGGCTTGATATTCATATCCCATTTCAAAATTATTTCTGGATATTTGGAATTGTTTCGTTGGCGGTGATGTTGCCTGTTACTGTAGCTGGTCTCGGGGTAAGGGAAGGGTTATTTGTATATTTTCTGTTACAATTCAACGTGCCACCCGAGCAAGGTTTAATACTTTCACTCTCTGTTTTTTCACTTCAAGTGTTAGCAGCATGCATCGGTGCTTTTTTTGAATTAATTACTTTTTATAAAAACAGATTTTGAAACATAGAGATTATTCATGTTCAAAAAAATGACTTACAAAAAAACAACAGCACTGGCATTACTTGGAGCATTGTCTCTTTGGCTAGTATTACACCTCCCGGGCGTCTTCTATGGCACAGAGGATACCCCCCTCCATGTATCCTACATGACTGCTGATGAGCAGTCACCAATTAACGGGGCACTCCATATACTTAAAGATAGAAGTGTATTAGGTCTTAAAAATCAAAATACCCTCTACTACGGACCTGTACTAGCTATGCTTGCTCTTCCTGCAGTCGCTGTAGATTATTCCCTTAATCTATTAAAAGGAACTGTTGCGGGAGCAGAATCGTACAAAGATTTTATAGTGTGGGACTGGGGTGGAATACTAGAGTGGGCACGTGTCATAGCAGTGTGTGCCGGCTTTTTAGGCATTCTTGCCGTCTATTTGATATTTAGTACAGCAACAGTAAACCGTTCAAAAAATCAGTTGATGCCTTTCATTGCCTCATTTCTACTTGCTGGAAATTATCTTTATTTTGAATATACTAACTTTTTTAGGCATTGGATTTTTATTGTAGTCATCATCCTATGGCAGATTTACTTTGGAATAAAAATATTTGAATCAAAAGAAAAACGTTTACTTTTTTGGTCTGCCCAAACCGTATTAACAATTTTTGTTTTTGGCATTAGCTATTCAGGCGTTTTATTCCTCGTTTTTTGGGTACCGTTTTTGTTCCTGTGGTTTAAGGAGAAGCAATGGAAATTGTTAAAAGAGTTCCCAATACACACACTCATTGTACTTCTTGGATGTGCAGTAATGGTATGGTGGCATCCATATGCATTCTTTAGAATCCTCGGACTTGTGGGTACTGATGTGGTTTCTCCGCTGGGCACCGTATCTCCTGTTCTAAATATAGAATCTGACTTAAACCCATTTCTAAGTTTAATTTTTTATACAAAGGTACTGTTTGTGAATAATTTCTTCTTAATTCTTGGAGGTTTTATTTTACTAACAGTACATTTTCGGGAGATGATTTACAAGAGCATCCTACCATGGGCATTTTTAGCCCCTGCCGTTTTGAATTATGTTATTTTCAGCTCACTCGAGCATCATGAGACAAGGTACATATTTCCTGTGTCTGTATTACTAACACTCTTTGTGTACGCTCTGTTTTTTGAAGCGTACCAAGTCTTAGGATGGAAGGATAAAATCGTGCGTCTTGTTGTCTTTTTGATTGGACTTTCATTTATAATCAACTGTTTACAGATTGTTCTGTGGCAAAGGATGATTCTGACAGGACCACCTGAGAGGAGGGAAACTATTTCGCAAATCCATGAATGGCAAGAAGAAGACCAAGGAACAAAGACATTAGTAGTAAAAAATTGGCCACTTGGGTATGTGCATACACATAATGCGTATGAAGATTATATAACACGATATAATAAAAAGGGGTATGATTTGTGGCAGTATGTATTGACACTTAATCCTCCTGAAGGAATCGAACCTCTCAATGTATACTATATTCACACTGACGAGGAATTAACGAGCGAGTTACTTGAGGAGTACGATCACGTAGTAAAGCACGCTGGCGCTAGTGTCGGTAATGATATTGCTAACGAGAGTCCAAATGATGAGTTTGATATACGTCCGTGGCATCTTTTACACTTTAAAAAATATCAAGAAACATTTTCCATAATAAAATAAACATGAATAAAGTTATTGAAGGATACAATGCTAGATCAAACAAACTGCTTGATGGTGGCGAAGGCTTGTACGCAAAAGAAAGGAGTGGGCAAATAAAGAAAGCACTCAAGAAAGGAAGTAAGGTTATTGATTTGGGTTCAAACCACGGTGCTTTCACAAAGTTTTTTGTTGAATACTGTAATGTTACAGCGGTTGATTTTGATGAAGTGAATTTACAAATAGCGAAAGAAAGGTTGGGAATTGATACGATTGTCTATGATCTAAACGAAGATATCTCATTACTTGGAAGAGGGAAGTGGGATGCAGTTATTATGAGTGAGGTTTTGGAACATTTGTTTTTTCCAGAAAAAAAAGTATCAGAAATAGCAACTCTGCTAAAAAAAGACGGTGTGTTTGCAGGCACTGTTCCAAATGGATTTAGTTTAAAGAATCGTATTCGATTATTTTTAAATAAGCCTGAGGGTACAACCATGTCTGAGCCAACACATGTAACACATTTTAGTTACAAAAAGATTAAGAAAATTTTAGAGCAAAACTTTGATTTTGTTAAAATTACACCAATTGGGAAAAAGCAGTATGCGCACCTCGCTAACTTCTCACCGAACTTGTTTGCTTTTGATTTGGCGTTTGAATGTAGAAATCCTCGTGTAAATGGCTAACTATGAAATAACATGCCAACGCCATGGAGAAAACTATCATACGAACAACTTTCGACTTTAGAGCTTTCTGGTAAAGTGCTTGATCTTGGTGGTTCAAGAAAATCAAAGTACCATGAACTCATAAGAGGGAATCATGCAATCGAAGTGGTTAATATTGATGAAAATTCAGGTCTTGATAACAACTTCGATTTAGAAAAACCTTTTCCATTGCAGAGTGAAAGTTATGACGCTGTACTCGCTTGTAATGTGCTTGAGCACATCTACAACTATCAAAACATTTTTACAGAAAGTTGCCGTGTGTTACGTAAAGGAGGAACTATTATTATAATCGTACCGTTTATAATGTTTTTCCATCCGTCACCTCACGATTACTGGCGTTATACCAAGGAAACGCTGAATAAGTTGCTTATAGAATCCAATTTTATTGATATTTCAATAGTTCCCATTGGCCAAGGTCCATTTTTAGTTTTAGGCCAAATGTTTGGAGGAGTTCGTATACCTGAATTATTGAGAATGATTTTGTATTACAAATTATTTCTACTTGATAAAATTATTTCCTTATTTGTTAAATCAGAAGCTCTAAAGGAGCGGTATCCACTCGGGTATTTTGTAACTGCTAAAAAGAAAGTGTGAATCCCGTTAGAGACAAAAATATGTGGTATGTGTATGTACTTAAAAGTCAGAAAGATGGTAATCTGTATACAGGTTTTACGGGGGACTTACGGAAACGATTAAGGCAACATGAGAAAGGAGAAAGCAACTCAACAAAGAACAGAGGACCATTTACATTAATATATTATGAAGCAAGTAATAACGAGGAAGACGCCAGGGCGCGTGAGAAGTACCTTAAGTCTGGTATGGGCAAAAGGTATATTAATAATCGCCTCAAACGTTTCCTGTCTCTAACGGGATGAAAACGGTTCTCTATTTTGGGAATATTGATTTAGAGGTATCGCGTAACAAGATTTATGTGGATGGTTTGCGAAAAAATGGAGTGGAGGTACTCTTGTGTGTTGATAGAAGTAGGGGAATAAGGAAATACTGGAATTTGTATAAAAAACACAAAGAACTCTTAGGGAAGTACGATGCACTTATTGTAGGGTATGGGGGATATGTAACCGTACCAATGGCAAAATTGATTTCAAATAAACCGGTTATTTTTGATGCACTATGTTCATTCTATGAAACAGAAATACTTTCCCGAGATGCCTTAAAAGAAATCCCCTTTAGGATTTTATACGTACGTTTTATTGACTGGCTTTCTACTTACTTTGCAGACAAAATACTCGTAGAGTCTAATAAGCAGAAAGAATATTTTAGTGAAAAATTAAAAGTTAAAAGTGAAAAGTTGCTGACGGTGTACACGGGAGTGGATGATTCTATTTTTAAATTTGATGAAAGCATAGAAAAATATGAGAAATTTACCGTTCTTTTTAGAGGGCGAATAATGAGTGAGGCAGGGGTTCCAACTATCATTAAAACAGCAAAGTTTCTTGAGAATAAAAATATTGATTTTCTTATCATAGGACATGGATATAATGACGCAATGCGAGAGTTTGAAAAAGTTCTGAAAGAAGAAAATCCAAAAAATGTAACGTATGTTGGAAAACAGCTACCTTTTGATGAGCTTGTGATTTTAATGCAAAAATGCCATGTTTCTCTTGGGCAGTTTGCTAAACACGAGAGACTTGAACGCACCATTCCCCATAAAGCATATGAGTCGTTAGCTTTGAAACTGCCCTACATAACTGCACGTACAGGAGGAGTGCAGGAGGTCTTACAAGAAGATGTTCATTGTCTCATGGTAAATCCTGAAGATCCTGAAGACTTGGCTCAAAAAATAAAGCTGATATGCAAGGATGGTTCGTTAAGGGAAAAACTTTCGGACGCTGGCTACCTGCTTTACAAAGAGAGGTTTTCACCAAAAGAGGTTGTTAGTTCTATAGTATTTTCATCTAGTCTGCAGTAAAAAATTATTTGTTCCGGATAAAAATAGAATCTTCAAACAATGGTTCGTTGTTTTTAGGATGCCGTTTTTGATGGGTACTCCCATGGTATCTAAAGCCTAAAGTGTTAAGTAATGAATAAATCTCATCAAACAAAGGTTGATCTTTATAAAAAGCATAGAAAGATGTTTCTATAAGAACAATTTTTGTTTTAGCCAGTATTTTTTCAGCTCCTTTTAACACCTTGTCTTCATAGCCTTGGACATCCAGCTTAAACAATATATTTTCTTCAATACCTTCTATCGGTAAAAGAGTGTCAAGTCTTTCAATTGATATTTCTTCTTCAGTGGATTTTTTTGTAAAAGGGAATGTTTCTTCCTGGAATTCAGTATTTTTTAAAAGTGAAGAACTGGGAGCATAGTCGTTTTTAAAAATAACCTTTTTTTCTGTACACTCGCCAAGTGCATAGTTATATGCGGTGAAAAAATTATCATTTTTAAAATTATTTTTGAGTTTAATAAAACACTCTGCCATTGGTTCAAAAGAATGAATTTGTGCATCGGGGAGAACTTCTCGCACCTCAAGTGCAAATTGACCAACGTTTGCACCTGCATCAATTACTGTTTTTATTTCATAATCAACTAAAAAAGTAAGTGGTTTAAGTTTTTTTTTGTAACGCGTAATATCTAACCCAATAACATTAAAAGGTGTTCTGCATATTTTTTTTACTAGTGTCCTCATATTTGTTGTCATAATAGATTCTATAAAGAAATAGGAATTGAGTCTCTAAAATTTATATCAAGCACATGTTCTGGGTAAACTACTGGGTTCTTATTATACAGCAAAAGCCAATCTTTAAATGTTAGGTAATCAGTGGTATTTGCCTCATACGACGTAAGCCTATCTTCTTTGTAGTGGTCATATTTCGGCCAATATAAGTCAATAGTTCTTTTGTCTATTACAATAAAATGTTCTGCGTAAGCATCCCAAGAGTCTTTAATGGTCCAGCTTAAATGCCTACCTATTCTTTCTAAGTATTTTGATTCAAGATATGTTTCCGCAAGTTTACTTTTTGCATAATCGCGTACTGTTACATCAGTATTACCGACACCCGGCAGTCTTTCATCCAAAGGTACTTCCCAGTAAAAAAGTAAATCATCAATAGTACCAAATTGAAATTGATCTGTTGCGCCGTACGGTCTGTATTTAAGAGTTTCATGGCTACAAAGAACAATCCTTTCTTTCTGTTTAGTAAATTTCCCGGTATAAGAGAAGGTCTTAGTAAGAGTCGACAAAAATGGAAATAATTCTGTAGAGTAAAATCTTTGATCGGTGCGTGATTTTATTACATACTCCGCACCATATTTTTTTGCTATTTTAAGTCCTTCATACGTTGACACTATTTGCATGTTTATGTTTCGTGGCCCTCTGTTTTTTGGTTTTTCGGACTGTACAACAATTGCACCTTCTTTCTCTGCTATCTGTAATAACAGTGGAGATTCTTCCTTCCAAGTAGAGACAATAACTTGTGTGGTTGGGAAAAGCTTTTTATACAATTTGATTGTTTCAATTGTAAAGTTGTCCACAGTAAAAAAAGGACCCTGGAGAATGATAGCAGTTTTATTTCCTTCGTTAGAAAAATGTAGAAGAGGAGAAACACTAACAGCGTATTTAGGTCTTATAATAATGGTAACATATCGTTTGGCTACTTTTTCAAAAAGAAAAAAGCCTTTTTTTGAAATGTATCGTATACATTTATTTTTTAGTTTTTCCATCTAGCTTACTTTTTAAGTGTAATTTTCTTCTCAGAAAGAGCTTTTTGGAACAATACCAGTTCTTCAGGGGTCCCCATTCCATACATTTGTTTTTCAGGGATTTCAAAAATTCCCACTTTGCCACCTTGAAGGATTATTTCATTAAATGCTGGGCAAATATAGAATTCGTTATTGTGTCTAATATTCTTTTTAATCATTGACTTAAGCGCCGAAACAAATACTTTTCCTGTTTTGTAGTAGTACAAACCAACAGTTGCATGATTTGATATTACTTTCTTTTCAGCTGCTTCAATTACTTGCCCCTTTTCATCAGTACGAACATAACTCCACCGAGGATGACTTGAGTTAAAGGTCATGATGTATCCATCAGCGTTTTTCTTCCTTGCTTCTTTTATAAAATCATCTATTTTACAGTTCAAAAATTGGTCAGCATTTGCAAGTAAGACCTCATTATCGGTATCCAAATACTGAATAGCGGAGAGGGCAGTAACCGCTGCTCCTTGTGTGGAATTGCCCACAGTAACAACCTCAAAAGAATTATTCGTTGCATTTTTAAAGATATTGTGAAAATCGTATTTGTCATACTGCTCTTTTAGTACAACAAAAACGAATTTGTGTGAAACGGCTGGTTTGACGTTGTTAATAACAAGCTCAACCATCGTCTTTCCTTCAATATCAATCAAAGGTTTAGGAAAAGCGTATCCAGCTTCAACAAAAGCTTTACCACTACCAGCCATGGGTATAAGAATTAACAACTCTTTTTCCTTTTCTTTTTTCATATAACTAATGCATAGGTTTTTTTAATGGGCAATGGTCCAGAAAATATTCTAAATCACTTGGTGTACCAAGACCCCAAACCTCAGGAATAATAGCAGCCTCAACATGATGACCTTTGTTTATTAACTCTTGGTAGAGGGGGGCAACATAAAATTCAGCTTTACCTTCTTCTCCTGTGCGTTTGTTGTGTGTGATTGAATCTTCTACTGCATCAAAAAAATATTTTGCTTTAGAAAAATAATATGAACCAATGTTAGCATGCGCTCCTTGTTCCATAAGAGAACGATCTTTTTCTCCAACTTGGTTGATTGTATTTGAATCATTTTCAATAAGAGAATAACTCCATTTTGGGATACCTTCGTTACGAGCCACAAAAACAGGTATGATGCCTGCAGTGTCTGAACGTCGGTTGTTTATAGCAGTCTCTAGGTTTGTTCCATCAAAATAATGGTCAGAATCTGTTACTATTAATTCCTCGTTTTCGTCAACATATTCTTTTGCTTTCAGTGCCGTCTCGGCAGCGCCGCGGGTAACGGCGTCAAGGGTTATTACGTTTATGTCTTTTGAATATATATCGTACAGTCCCTGAACAAGGTTGTGTTCCTTGTCATGTTCCTTTAGAACGATAAAAATTAAATCCTTATACAATACTTTTGCTTTTAAATCTGTGCTGTTGCTTGAAACAAAAGGAAGGGAACCGGTTGCCCAGCGAACCATTGGGATTCCTTTTACAGAAATAAAAGGTTTGGGTTTTTTATACTCAGGGTTCGTGTCTGCTACTTTTGCAAATCTTGTACCCAAACCAGCCATAGGAATTACCACCTTCATGTTTAAAGTATACAGGAAACTAGACGTTTGTTAAAAGGTTTTTTACGTGGTCTGGATAGTCTGTGCAGTACGCATCTGGTTCTAATTGGAGAATTTCTTGCATTCTTGCGGTAAGGACATCTTTATTTACAGCGTCAGGGTGTGATTCATTTCCTAGAAGATTTGGGGAAGTGCCATGTAGTTCTGGTGAGACCACAGCAATTTTTAATCCCTTTAATCTAACTCTATTAAATGTATCTGTTGTGTAAAGTTTTTTTTGATTATTATGTTCATCAAGTTTGTCCCACTCATCAAGCCATGCCCCAGAAAAAATTGCAGAATGTTCTTCTAATTCTTTCAACGAAAGTAGTGTGCCACCAACAGCAGAATTAAATCTCTTTATATCATACGGATGAGCAACTGAAGCAAAAATTTGTATTGATGGATTTTTTTCTCTGATATATTTTGCGATAGCGATTGAGGTGTCAAAAATAATATATTTTGAATAATCAGTTTTATTAAGTATTTCTAAAAGTGTATTCAAATCTGATTCATTTTGATGGTCGTGTTTAACATGTAGGGCAGACCAAGTAGCGTCACTTGTATTCTTCTCAATTAATGAAAATAAATTAGGAATAGTAACAAGTGTACCTTGTGAAGAAAAAATTTCGGTAAGTTCCTCACAACTGATTTCTGAGACTAGTCTAGAATCTTTTCCATGTGTTATTCTCTCAATTGTTTTGTCGTGCAGTGCTATAGGTACACGGTCTTTTGTAAATCGAATATCAAATTCTATACCAAATCCACGACGTAGTTGGTCATCAAAGGCTTCATATGAACTTTCCCCAAAATACTCACCTTTGTCTGGATCAAGACCTCGGTGCGTTAAGATGATGGTTTTGTCTTTTTGCATTATTTGAAAAGTAAATTCTCAAATAAAGAAATGTTTACGTCTTGTACGCCACGCACTTCATATACGGTAGCCCCACTTGCTTTTGCTGCAGCAATTCCATGAGGAGCATCTTCAACTATGATACATTCTTTCGGTGTAAGCTCGAGACGCTCCATAGCAGTCAGGTAAATTTCAGGGTCTGGTTTTGATTTCGATACCTCATCGTTGCCAATTATTAAATCAAAGAAATCAAAAATTTCAGCAGATTTTAACATGAGGTGCAATGTTTCTCTAACGGAGTTTGAGCAGCAAGCCACCTTAAAACCTTTACGTTTTAGGTGGCCCAAGAGGATTATCTTTGAATAGTCTGGTACGCAGTACTTTGGGATTATTTGTTTTGTACGATCCTGTTTAAGTTCGTTGATGAATTCAAGAAGCCCAGAAGGGAGCCTGCCTTGTCGTTCAAGCTCTGCAACTTTTTTGCGAGTTGGAAGTCCATTAAAAAAATTAATATGCTCCTCTTCTTCTATTTCAGTTCCAAATATCCGCAATGTATCATTGAGGGCTTCAAAATGTCCTTTTGGCATATTTACCAAGACTCCGTCAAGGTCAAATAATACTGCTTTGTGTTTCATTTTCGTAGTATGAGTATACCCTCTATAAAGAGATAGTCCATATCCGTATCAAGAAAATCTACAATTGCATCTTTTGGACTTTCTACGATTGTGCGACCATGTTTATTGAAAGAGGTGTTGATTAAAACACCAAATCCATTAATTTTTTTTACCTCCTTAAGAAGTTTGTAGTAATGTTTATTGTCCTCTTCAGTAACAAACTGAGCACGTGCAGTTCCGTCTATATGTATTGCGGAAGGAAGTTTTTCCCAATATTCTTTTTTCATACGAAAAGCACACGTCATGTGTTTGTTAAGATAAAATTTCTCAAAAAGTCTTTCGCCCTCTTCTGCAAGTATTGAAGGACAAAACGGTTGAAATGCAGGTCTCTTTTTAATTGTCTTATTAATTTTATCCCTGAACTCTGGTCTCGTCGGATCTGCGACAATACTTCTGTTTCCAAGTGCTCGAGGCCCCCACTCCATTCTTCCATGAAAAATTGCTCCTACCTTTCCTTCGGTAATTAAGGTAGCTGCTTTTGTTGGCCAATCTTCAGTGTATATGGAATATGAAACTTGGTTTTCAAAATCAGAAATTGCCTCAATGATTTCGCTTTGAGTGTATGATGTGCCGTTGTATGGCATGCGTTCTCCTTGTAGCCACGATAGGTCCTCCGTAGTAAAACCGAATTTTTTTAGTAAAAGAATAGCTGCACCTTGCGCCGTTCCGTCATCCGCCATAGCAGGTGTTATGTGAATGTTATCTGTAATGGTTTCAAAAATATCTAAGTTCACTATCACATTTGCCGTAGCTCCTCCTGACAAACAAATATTTTTTTCGCCAGTTTCTTTTACGAGGTGTTCAATATACAAGTGTGTGATATCTTCAATAAATTTTTGTACAGATGCAGCTATTGTCTCTCGAGAAAGTGAATGTATATATGTGTCCATTATTTCTTTCGAGATAGTTTTTTCTGCTAGCTCAATGTTGCATTCAAGTGCGTGAGATTCTTTGTTTAGGGTAAAAAGTTGCATAAATACGTTATACAACTCTTTATTAGGCTCTGAGTAAGCTGCTAAAGCTTCAACCTTACCCTCTTCTGAAAGGGGTTTAAAACCTAAAAGGTGTGTAACGTATGCATATATGCCAGCAGGGGATCCATTAATTTGATTAGGATATTCACTTGAACTAACAGTTACACGATTGCAGACAGAGCTTGCAAATAAATTCATTTCTTCTGCACTTGCCAAATAAGTTCTTGAAAAAAAATCATCACCCCAACCGTCGTATGAAATAGACAGTGCCTTTTTGAAGGGTGAGGTAAAAAATGCTGCTGTGGCATGACAGAGCTGGTGATCAAAGAACTCAATGTGAATTTCTGCATTTGGAAAGATTTTCTTTAGTTCAAATTTTAATATTTCATCAATATGGTATTTCTTAGAAAGCTTAAGAGAATCAAAAATCTTGTCTTGTAATATTTTCAAACCAGCTTTTGTTTTAGAAAGAGAATATATTTTTTTTAGAGTTGAGTAGTTTTTAAAATCCTTACGTGCTTGTTCTAGGTCCCGTACATACTTAATGGAGAAGTGTTTTCTTTCTGCTTTTTGCAGTTCGTATTCATTGAGTTTAAAAAGGGTGTTTTTTTCTGATGTAAATGAATGTCCTAAATATACTTTTTGAATTTTTTCTCCTTGGATTTTTTTATACGCCAATGCTTTTTCTAAAGCAGGGAAGAATAACATTTTGTCATGCTTCACCCTCGTTACTCTTTCGGTAGAAAGCGCAATAATGTCTTTGTCTTCAGGAGTTATTAAATAGACTGCACTATCGTGTCCAAATATATTTCCACCAATGTACAGTGCACCCATTTCCTTTTTTTGCTTTTTACTCATGTTAGACAAATTCTTTTCTAATCATAAAATATGATATTCCAAGTATTATATATGATGTTGCTACACGAGCGATGCATACACCCGTTATACCACCGTAATGTATTGCTGGTAGTAGGGTAACGATTTGAAAAATTGACCCATAAATTGTTGCTTTTGCTATTTCACCTTCTCTTTTTTGAGCGATAAATAAGGATGAAGGAATCATTCCAAGAGCTGAAATTATACTAAGCGATAATATCTGTGAAAAGAAAATTGATTCAGGGTATTTTGGAAAAAACAAATCATATAAAAATGGTGCACTGAGCAAATATAAAATCGTTAATATAATCACCACAATAAATAACTGCCATGTTTTTCTGCGTACTTCTATTTTATTATTTTGAATGCTTTGTTCAGTGAATTTTGGAATCATTAATATGTTTAAGTTTTTCAATAAAGCACGCACCCTGTCAGGAAAAGCAGATGCAAAGCCGTATATAGCAAGCTCAACAGCACCCAAATATGTGTACACAATAACTTTATCAATGTGAGTTGTTACTATGCCTACAATATTAAGAAGACTTAACTTGAGTCCATAATTTGCTAACTCAGGATCTTCCTTGTCGTTTGGTTTGTAGTGCTTAAGTGTTTTAGAATAAAAATAATATCGTATAAATATATTAGAAAAAAAGTATCCTGTAAGGATTAAAAGAACGTTTTGAGTAAAAAATAATGTGCATATAACAGTTACTAAGGGGATGGTGTTGTCAAAAACAGTGTACAAACTTAGTCGCCGAAAGTCCTTTTTTCCATTTATAAAACTTGCATACAGTCCAAGACTGTGGAAAAAAGGAAGTGAAATAGCTAGAAGTAAAAGTGATAATCCAAGAAATTGATTGTCTCGCCAAAAATAATATATAGAACCACTTAAGGCACCAAAGATTGCAACAAAACTCCAGCGTGCATTTAGAAGAAAACCTTGCTTAAGTGAACCCTCGTAGCCTTTTGCAACCGACTGAACTATAGCTGTGTATAAACCAGATAAAGTGAAAGCAGATAGAACAGAAAAAACAGACAATATATATTTATAGTCACCGTACCCGCTTTTTGGGAGGTAGTATCCAAAAGCCACTGTTGAAAAGAAACTTACAAGAGTGATAAAAAATTGAGACCCACTCAACCAGAAACCTCCGGTAATCAAATACACCATATCTGTTTTGGTATACTTCTCACTCCAACGAAGGAGGTGGTAAATGCGCTTTTTAAGGTTGTCCATGAAGCATTAAGCCTTTGCAATTTTTTAGATGTAACTGTCCTAGATAGTATTAAACATAGTACTTGGTACAAAAGTTTCAAATAGTCTATTTATTAACGCCATTACCTCAAGCATACGGTATGTCCGATTAGGTGGCAATAAAGCAAGAATCACTAGTTTAGATTGTTATCAGATGATATATTGAGACCTTATAGCATGCTGTTCAATTCCATTCATTTTTTGGTTTTTTTCCCAATTGTTGTTGGACTTTATTACAGTATTCCCCATAGATTTAGATGGGTACTTCTATTATTAGGTAGTTATTACTTTTACTTAAGCTGGAAAGCAGAGTATATAATTATAATATTTCTTTCAACACTAATTGATTATTTTGTTGCAAAAAGATTGTATGATACAAAATCCCAAAAAATAAAAAATTATCTTTTAGGGGTAAGCCTCGTTTTCAATTTAGGAACACTGTTTGCTTTTAAATATTTCAATTTTTTTAGCGATTCTACCAGAGAGATATTCCAACATTTAAGTATTCAATTAGATCCAATAACACTCCAAGTCCTTTTACCTGTGGGAATAAGTTTTTATACTTTTCAAACACTCAGTTATACGATTGATGTGTACAGAAACAATATTAAACCAGAAAAACATTTTGGAATATTTGCTCTGTATGTATCTTTTTTTCCGCAACTTGTTGCAGGACCAATTGAAAGAGCAAAAAATTTACTTCCTCAATTTTATGAGAAACATGAGTTTAATTATGACAGAGTAACTTTTGGTCTTAAGTTGATGCTTTGGGGGTTTTTTAAGAAAGTGGTGATAGCTGATAGGTTGGCTGTAGTGGTCGATACTGTTTTTGGAAATGTGTATGAACACACTGGAACCGCTTTTATTCTAGCCACTTTTTTTTATGCTTTTCAAATCTACTGTGACTTTTCTGGATACTCAGATATTGCGATAGGTTCAGCACATGTAATGGGTTTCCGACTCATGACAAACTTTAGAAGACCCTATTTTTCTAAGTCAATTCCAGAATTTTGGAGAAGATGGCACATATCACTTTCAACATGGTTTAAAGATTATGTGTTTATCCCGCTAGGTGGAAGAATGGTGACCATTCCGCGACTATATTTTAACTTAACGGTCGTTTTTGTTGTTAGTGGACTGTGGCATGGTGCAAACTGGACCTTTGTGGCATGGGGTCTTCTAAATGCAGTGTATATGATACTCGACACAAGTATACAATTGTTTAGAGAAAGATTTTTTAAACCGATTAAGTCAGAAAATGAATCTCCTGTAATATCTATATTTAAAATTTTACTTACATTTGTACTCGTGAATATTGGTTGGATATTTTTTAGAGCAAACAATGTTTCAGAAGCTCTTTATATTGTATCCAATTTATTTTCAAAAATATCGTTTACTATCCCTAGTTTAAATATGGGTCTCACGTATTTTGGGTTAGTGTATATCTTGATGTTAATTGGTTTTTTGATGTTTGTTGAGTTTATTCAAGAACGAACGAGTATAAAGAAATTGCTAGAAACTTTTCCCGTAGCCATAAGATGGAGTGGGTATATAGTCCTACTCTTAATAATTACTACTTTTGGAGTGTTTAATCACACTCAGTTTATATACTTTCAGTTTTAGAATTGCATAAAATGAATACTCAGACAAAAATATTTCTAAAAAATAGTTTACTTTTTACAGGTTTAGTATTGGTTATATTTTTATTAATTAATTCTTTGTACATACACAAAATTGAAAAAAGAAAACAAGTGTATCGCAAAGAATATCAATGGCAAGAATTTAGCAATACCTTACCGCAAGGTACATTGGACTATGCTTTTTTTGGTGATTCTCATGCAGACAGAGCTCTTAACCCAGAGTTTGTTCCTAATTCCTTCAATTTTGCAGGGTCTGGGGAAAGTTATACTGAGACCTACTATAAAGTTAAAAAATTGATTGAAAATGACAATGTTAATATTAATACTATTGTTCTCGAAATTGATCTTCAAATATTTTCCGATAAAAAAGGTTTGCCGTTTTCTGCATTAAGGTATTTTTCTACCTTTGTTCCTTTATCAGAAATAGCTGATATGAGAGGAGAAAATGAATTAGCTTTATACCTTAAAAAAGGTTTTATTGTCTTTGGAAAAGGAAATGAAATTATTTCTTATTTACTTAAACAAAATAACGAGACTCCTGTTAGTTTAGGTTGGGTAAAAACAGATGGTGATTTTTCAAATTTTACAAATAAATCAAAAAGTGCCTTTGAAAGTTTTGAGGCAGAATTTTCAAATGAACCAAATTTGATAGAGGAAGATGGTTTTAATTATTTTTTAAAAATATTACAAATTGCTGAAGATAATAATATAAATATAATTTTTATTATGTATCCAGTAAGTTATGAATATGATCTTGAAATACAAAAACATTTTATCGTAAGAGAAGTGTATTACAAAAAACTGTTTGATTTAATTGACGATGTTGTTACAAAGTATGATGTTCTAGATTACTATAAGCTATTTTTTGAAGAACCTGAAAAGTTTACTGATGCTGACCATCTTAATTATGTTGGAGCAGAATCATTCTCAAAAATTGTTGCAAAGGATCTTGAAAAGATTTCTGAAAAACAGAATAAAGATTGAAGAATCTTTCCCGTTTATAAAATTGTGTAAACCTTACTAGGTATTATCAAGTCCGCGGTGACCAGCTATGTATACCTTGCTATTTTTCTGCATCAAAGTCTGCTTTCGTCATGCGTTCAGCCAGTGTGCGGAACGTTATTTTTGGTTCCCATCCGAGTACCTTCTTTGCCTTTGATGCGTCTCCGAGGAGTATATCAACTTCTGCGGGTCTGAAGTATCGTTCGTCTATCTCTATGAGCGTCTTGCCACTTTTTTTGTCCATTCCTTTTTCCTTAAGTCCTTTACCTTCCCATACGAGGTCATACCCGAGGTGACGCGCAGACTCTTTTGCGAATTCGCGGACACTGTGTTCTTCACCCGTAGCGAGGACGAAGTCATCCGGCTCGGTGTGCTGAAGCATGAGCCACATACCGTACACAAAATCTTCGGCATGTCCCCAGTCACGTCGTGCGTCTAGGTTACCTAAGAAAAGCTTCTCATCTTTTCCAAGTTTAATTCTCGAAAGTCCTCTTGTAATCTTCCGTGTTACGAATGTTTCTCCACGTCGCTCACTCTCGTGGTTGAAGAGTATGCCGTTTGACGCAAACATGTCGTAGCTTTCACGGTAGTTTTTCGTTATCCAATAGGCGAACACTTTCGCACAGCCATACGGAGAGCGAGGATGAAAGGGAGTTTCTTCAGTAAGAGGGAGCTCTTTCACTTTTCCAAACATCTCGCTGGAGGAAGCTTGGTAGTAGCGGGTTTTGAGTCCTATATCACGTATGGCATCGAGGAGGCGTAGACTGCCGAGGGCGACAATATCACTCGTGTACTCTGGCATGTCGAAGCTCACTCGGACGTGGCTCTGTGCGCCAAGGTTGTATATCTCGTCTGGCTTCACCCTCATAAGTAGGCGACTCACATTGCTTGCATCTCCGAGGTCTCCGTAGTGGAGGTGCAAGTTAACTCCCTTGTCATGTGGGTCTTGATACAGGTGGTCTATTCGACTGGTATTGAAAGTACTGGCTCGTCGGATGAGTCCGTGTACCTCGTAGCCTTTTTCAAGGAGGAGTTCTGCTAAATAGGAACCGTCTTGCCCGGTGATACCTGTAATAAGTGCTTTTTTCATTATTTTTTCTAGTTATATTGATGTGACAAGTATAACAAATTTGCGTAAAAAAGGTTTCGAAGGCAATGCGAAAGACGCAATGATAATTTTGCATACTTAATTATCACTCTAGTTCTACTTGGTCTCAACGTTTTAATGCAACAGTTTTGCTAATGCTTCGTATGGTGTCTTCCAGTCTAGCACTTTTCTTGGACGAGTGTTGAGGAGGAAT
>Ga0076181_109_pt1 | contig 37025 bp, 35 predicted proteins | sample RifGroD2_FD_68216 | JGI IMG/M metagenome (GOLD analysis project Ga0076181, IMG submission 68216) | Parcubacteria bacterium GW2011_GWD2_42_14
TATTTAACAAACTGTTGTTCTAAACAACCACATACGCCTTGCCTGCGATTAAGCAGGCAAACACAAAGCCACCGGACCTCAGTCCGGTGGTCGTTTACTACCCTATAAACTCCCACGTAGCGAGGGTGTATACGTTTGAAGACGACGCCAACTAGTGTATACGTTATGTCTCAACAAAAACGTAAAGGTTAGGTGAACAATTCGCTTGCGTTCTTGCCGTTTACTGATACGTTTCTAGTAGAATATACAACTCACAATCACACAGGAGGTGATGCAATGACAAACTGGACTAAACATAAAATATTCTATTCAAAAACGTATTGTGACTACGTTGAGCAAATTTTCATAAAACTACTTTGTAATGAACCACGACTCTATATACACAGAGAAGTGATTGAATCTCCTTTGGGAGACGGTTTGCTCGTCGAGGCTGTCATGGTGAGCTACAAAAATCACGGCGCTGAAGACAGCACACTTGTCATGATGACAACAGCACCTCTAAAATCTGACACGGTATACCTCGTTGTCCAAGAAAGCCAAGGTGTAATCAGAAAGTGGATTCCATGGAGCAATGACATGCTTGTAGAAATATCTAAACATGTTGTACATTTTCTTGCTGATTTTCAGCAAAAATCGTACTGGGGAACTGCTGTAAAAGGACTCCTGTTAGGATTATTTGTGGCGACATTGGTATCCTATTTCAAATATGAAAGAAGTTGAACAAAGCTTGTAAAAAACAACTCCAAATGTCATTTGTTTGGAGTTGTATTTTTATTGAATATATTAAGACTTAGCATGGAAACAAACTCTACGGTACTATACTGTGTACATGGGCTTATTTATCTGGATACTCATATTTTTCGTTGCCTTAATTGTAATGATTGTCGGAGCAAATGTGTTTCTTAAAAGTGCTGAGCAACTAGGTCTTCGACTTGGACTATCGTCGTTTGTCATAGGAGTTATTATTGTTGGGTTTGGTACATCACTTCCTGAACTTGCTTCCGCTCTCCTTGCAGTACTCGAAGACGCGCCCAGCATGGTAGTCGCAAACGCCATGGGATCAAATATTGCTAACATACTACTTATAGGAGGCGCACTTGCGTTTTTAGGGAAAAAGTTAACGATTGATAAAGATTTACTTAGTACTGAGCTTCCATTCTTTGTTATTTCTACTGCACTTTTTGCAGTAATAGCTTTCGATCGAAATGTAACATTGGTAGAATCAATACTTTTGGTTAGCACACTTGCTGTTTATTTCTATTACCTTTTTTCAGATAAATACTCAAGTGGATTAGTAGTAGACGCAGTTACTGAGCAAGTCCAGCACCAGCGTTTCCATTTCTTTAAACAATCATTACTTCAACCCAGTGTTTTGTTAACTATTGGTCTTATTGGTCTTCTCTTTGGCGCAAAGTATGTCGTTGAATCGGTTGTTGCTATTGCAACTACACTATCTGTACCACCTGGACTCCTAAGTATCACTGCCATCGCCCTTGGAACATCGCTCCCAGAACTTGTTGTATCTATCAAATCACTCCGCGCCAACAATCTTTCACTTGCTATCGGTAATATTTTTGGTTCAAATGCATTCAATATTCTTGTTGCTGTAGGAATCCCTGGATTATTTACAATACTGCCTATTGATAGTCCGACACACTCTGTTGGTTTACCTATGTTTCTCCTCTCTTCTGTTATTCTTATTATTATCGGGCTTGCGCGCAAACTTTTTCGATGGGAGGGAATTGTGTTTTTCCTTCTTTATATATTTTTTATCATTGAACTTTTTACTTTTACTACCTAATGTATGCAAGAAATTCCACCCAGTATCATCCTTATAGATAAACCACTTGGAATCACTTCTTTTGACGTCATACGTGAACTTCGGAAAAAGCTTAAAGTGAAGAAAATTGGTCATGCAGGTACGCTCGATCCGCTTGCAAGTGGTTTAATGATAGTGGGAGTTGAGGCAGGAACAAAACTTCTTTATGAGTATCAAATGCTTCCAAAAATATATGAAGCTGAGATCTGCATCGGTGAACGAACAACGACGAGTGACAAGGAAGGAGGGGTACTTGAATCCTGTGTGGTAGATGAATTAGACACTACGATTGTAGAAAAAGAATTACTTGGTATGCAAGGGGTTTTACGGCTCCCGGTGTCTATTTACTCAGCTATGAAGAAAGGAGGTGAGGAGTTCTATAAAAAAGCTCGTCGAGGTGAGCATCCTGTACCGCCAGTCCGCGACATGGAAGTATTTGAAGCCAACCTCATAGAAGTATGTGAAAAAAGAGACGAGCGTATGTACCTTAAGGTAACATTTTCTGTGGGCTCAGGTACCTACATACGTTCACTCGCAGAGGAACTAGGAAGACGATTAGGCTATCCTGCACGACTAGAGAACTTGCGGAGGATGCAGGTGGGTGACTTTCGAGTGGAACAAGCACACGAGTTAAATGTTGAAAGTTAAAAGTTAAATGAAAAAAACCTAAGAAAGACCAACGCACATCCCCGCATACGCGGGGATGTGAACTTTTAACTTTATGAACTTTTAACTTTTAACTCTCTCATTCTTGCATCCTTTTTTTAAGTTTTAGCATTGCATCTGCGTACTCAATCGCTTTACTTTCGTACCATTCATCATCCACATCCTCTCCCTGCTCATTCTTATCTGGATACTCTCTTCGTAGACGAGTAAACTCGCTCGTGTAAAGTTCTTTCCAAAGAGCTTCTTCGTTATGATTTTCTCTTGTTTCTTTGTACTCACCCTTCTTCTTAAGCACTTCTACTTCCTTTGCAAAAATATCATTATTATTTGATCGTCCTTCATATCCCATACTACAATTTTTAGTTTAACGCTTGTTCAATAACTTCTTTCACATCCTTACCGTCTGCTTTGCCTTTTAGCTCAAGCATCACTGCGCCCATAAGTCGTCCCATACCACTTTTGTCAACGACTTTCATTTCTTCCATTTTTGCCTTTACCATTTTGAGTATGTCTTCCTTACTCATCATAGCTGGGAGATATGCCTCTAATACTTTTGCCTCTGCTTCCTCGTTTTCAGCCAAATCCTCCCGCTTACCGCTTCGGAACTGGGTTGCAGCTTCTACACGTTGCTTGACTGATCGACGGATTAGACCAAGCACTTCTTCGTCGGTTAATGAATCCTGTGGGGTCCGCTTAGTTGCTGTGAGTTCATTGGTAAAAAGAGTAAGAAGGCTACGTAGTACACGCAAGCGAACTTCTTCTTTTGCCTTCATTGCCTCAACCATATCTGCACGAACTTTTTGTTGTAGAGTCATACTGTAATTATATTTTAGAATATTTTGATTATACCATGCTTCAAATCTTTACAAGTCCGTACACACAGAGTTTGGCGAAACCAAACTGTATGTGTGCGGACAAGCCCGAACACTCACGTTCACACTGCACACCGCGGTGTGCGTGTTGCAAAGCAACACAGTGTGAATGTAAGTGTGCAGCAAGCCCCGTTAGAGGCAAGTTGTGAAGCAACTACCGAAACTTTCTGTCCGGCCACTAACGGGGCAAGCTCTACGTACTGGAAAAATATCGCACCTGTTGAGGAAATCGTTTCGGTGAGGTTAGCATAATACGGTATACTTATAGCACTTACACAAACGGATGCAGTTCGAGGCGCCCAAGCAAAATAAAACGAGTTGTATGAACAATACTACGAGAGATATTTTGCGCAGAGCAACGATGAAATGCGCCGTTTGTGTAAGTCCTACAAATGGATTTTTCACAGAAAGCATGGGAATGTATGTCGACAGACGAGATCAGAAGACTTCTCGCTGTTGACTTTGAGAACGGACTCACTCTCGAAGAGGTAGACAGACGATTGGCACTCTATGGGAAAAATGTCCTTGTAGGGTCAAAAGAAACAGGTATTTTTGCCAAAGTACTATTACAATTCAAGAGTTCGTTAAGTTATATCCTCATCGGCGCAGGTGTGGTAACACTGTTACTTGAAGAATATATCGACTCGCTGGTAATTTTTATTGCCGTAATCATTAACGTCATTATCGGAACCCTTCAAGAAGAACGTGCCAGTAAAGCATTTCAGAAACTGAACACCTCTCAAGAACGACATGCGTTGGTCTTTCGTGAAGGAAAAAAACTCAACATCCTTGCTGAGAACCTAGTACCAGGAGACATAGTCGCACTGCAGGGCGGATACCTTATTCCTGCTGATATTCGGATAGTGGAGGAAAAGGATTTGAAAGTAAACGAAGCAGCCCTCACTGGTGAATGGCTTGCTGTCTCCAAGTCAAAAGATCAGATAGTACAACACGCACCACTAGCAGAGCAGACCAACATGCTCTGGATGGGCACTCTTATAGAATCCGGCTATGGGAGAGGTGTCGTGGTAGCTACAGGAGAAAAAACAGAAATAGGAAAAATTGCACTGTCACTTCAAACTATTTCAGAACAAACGACGCCACTACAGAAAAACATCAAGAATGTAACTCGTTTTTTGACCTATGTGGTCGTTATAGCTCTTGTTTGCATTTTATTTATCGGCTTCATACAACAACGCGATCTTCTGGATATGCTCCTTGTGGCTATTGCAACCGCCGTCGCCACGGTACCTTCTGGACTTCCTGCTGCGGTGACCGTCGTGCTTGCAGTGGGTATGGAATCTATTTTAAAGCGTGGCGGTTTGGTCCGAAACTTACTGGCTGCTGAGACGCTGGGTGCTACCACTGTTATCTTGACCGACAAAACGGGAACACTGACTGAGGCTCGCATGAAGCTCGCGTCTTTACACAGCTATTCGGGGATACGAGATCACCGAGAAGGTCCCGACGACGATAATAAGTTTCTTCTGGAACAAGCAACGCTGATGAGTGACGCGTTTATTGAGGAAACTACGAACGCTTCTACACAGCTCGTTGTACATGGTAGACCAATAGAAAAAGCTGTCGTACTCTCAGCACTTGAAGCGGGTATTTCACAAGAGAAGGTGTTGGAAGTCTACCCCAGACTCGACTACTTGCAGTTCACTTCGACGCGTCGCTTTGGTGCATCACTCCACAAAAACCCAGCAAAGAAAACAAACCGTTTAATAATCAGTGGTGAACCAGAAAAGCTTCTCGAAGCGTCACAGTATATCAGAGTGGACGGAAAACGAGTGAAGGTGACTCCCCATGAGCGAAAACGTCTTGCGGATGTACTTCAAGAACGCACACAGGAAGGCAAGCGTCTTATTTGTCTTGCATATCGAGATGTCAGTATTGATACGCTTCCTGAAGAAACTACGGACGCACAAAGCCTCCTCGATGGCATAGTGTTTGCAGGATTCATAGCTTTTGAAGATCCTATTCGTACTGATGTTGCCAAAGCAATAGCTGAAGTAAAAGAAGCAGGTGCACAGGTTATTATGCTTACCGGTGACAATCCCGAGACTGCGCACTACATCGCACAACAAGTAGGTATCACTCAATCTGGAGATGAGCTTGTTATCAGAGGTGATGAGATTGAAGAATTGGACGATGCTGGTTTGTACACAAAACTACAAAGAGTCCGTGTCATCGCCCGCGCCACACCCGCGCACAAGCTAAGAATAGCTCAGGTATTGAAGAGTAGTGGAGAAGTAGTCGCCATGACTGGTGATGGCATCAATGATGCACCAGCGCTACGTGCCGCAAGTATAGGGGTAGCGGTAGGCTCTGGCACCGAAGTGGCAAAAGAGGCGAGTGACCTTGTATTAATAGACAATAGTTTTTCAATTATTGTTTCGGCAATTGAAGAAGGTCGGCGCATCATAGACAACCTCAAGAAAATTATTGCCTACCTTCTCTCGACGTCTTTCAGTGAAATTTTTGTAATCGGAGGTGCATTGGCAATAGGTGGACCTCTTCCTCTCGTACCGACACAAATACTCTGGGCAAACATTGTCGAGGAAGGATTGATGAGTTTTTCTTTTGCCTTTGAGGGTAGGGACCCACATGCCATGAAGCGCAATCCTCGCAGTGCTGCTTCCAAAAATATTCTAACCAAGGAGCTTCGTAAACTTATCATTCTCGTCTCACTTACCACAGGACTCCTACTCGTCGGTTTGTACTATTGGCTGAACAGTATCGGACTTCCTGAGGAAGAGCTACGTACCGTGATGTTTGTAGCACTCTCATTGGATGCTATCTTCTTTAGTTTTTCTCTGAAGTCACTCGACACTCCTGTGTGGAAGATTAATGTGTTTTCGAACAAGTATTTACTCTTTGCGCTTTTGACCAGCATATCTCTACTGTTGCTTGCACTTACATGGGAACCACTCATGACGCTTCTTTCTATCACCCCTTTGACTTCGTTTGAAAAACTACTCCTTGTTGGGGTAGGTATCACAAACCTCGCTACGATTGAGTTTATGAAATTCTTCTTGTTTGAGCGGGATTTCCAAAAAACAATTGTTGCTGAGAAACTCCCCACACACTAAGGCTAGTTACCGAGTACCGAGTTATAAAGTTAAAAGTACAAAGTTCGTAAAGTTTTAAATCATTTTATTATTCAATAAAAATTGAAAATTTCAAATTAAAAATTTGCGATGAACTAGGAACTCGCCAACTCGCTACGCGCTTACTCGCACATCCTTTACTCATTACTCAGAACTCGCTACTATACGCATATGGAAGCATATTTTTTAATAGTAATAGTTCTTCTCATTCTTGGGAATAGTTTTATTCTATGGTTCTTCTTAAAAAGACCTAAGGAAGAAGGTAGTTCAAGGGATACCCTCCTGCTCCAACAGCAAATACAAGATCTTACGAGAACAATGCGTGAGAGTTCACATACCCAGTTCCAAGAAAGTAGGGAACTTGTTCAGGGTATTAACAAGGAAGTAAATGAACAACTTCGAAATGTGGTGCGTCAAGTAACTGAGGTTTCAGAATCCTCGAAGCAGGTTTTTTCTATTGCCGAACAGCTTCAAAATCTAGAAAAAGTTCTGAAGCATCAGAAACAACGTGGCAATCTCGGTGAAGCTTCATTACAGCTTATTATTGAAAACATGCTACCTCCTACTTCCTACAAGCTCCAGTACCAGTTTGTGGGTGGGGACACGGTAGATGCAGTCATACTTACGAAAGATGGCATGATACCCGTCGATGCCAAGTTTTCACTTGATAATTATCGACGACTTGTTGACGAGACAGATGAAGTACGACGTGTAGAACTAGAAAAGGAGTTTCAAAAGGATCTAAAGAAACGCATAGAAGAAACTGCCAAATATATTCGACCCAAGGACAACACTCTTCCATTTGCATTTATGTATATCCCAGCCGAGGCGATATACTACGACTTACTCGTTAACGAAGTGGGGGCTGTGAAAGTAAACACACGCTCACTTATAGACTACGCTTACAAGGACAAGAACGTCATAATCGTCTCTCCAACCACATTTGCAGCGTATCTCCAGACTGTCCTCTTCGGCTTCCGTGCCTTCAAGATAGAAGAATCAGCCAAAGAAATAGGGAAGAATGTAGAGGCGCTTACACGGCATCTCAAGGCATACGATGAGTACTTCGTAAAAGTAGGCAGTTCACTCGGCACTACGGTAAACCACTACAACGCCGCAAAAAAAGAACTCGGAAAGGTCAGTAAAGATATCCTCCGGGTAACAGGGACCTCGCCCGGATTCGACCAAATCCTTGTCGACAAACCCGAACCGGTGAATATGTAACTATGTAAAGGTATAAAGTTCAATTTATTTAGGAGGTTTAGTCCACGCGTGTCCCAGAAAATCATTATTTGCTCTGAAAATATACCGCACTTGTGCGGTATATTTTCTTTTTTCCTTATACACGACTTGTTTTAAAAAAGAGCGATACTGGTAAGGCTTTTACTAACCTTACGTCAGTATTTTATGTATCAAGGTTCATATGTTTTTGCTCAAGTTATGGAACTTCTACCACGCAGAGAACTCACTCGATTCATTACTCAGTATCAAGGTGATAGTCATGGCAATCGACTTCCGTGTCGAGACCAATTTCTTGCAATGGCGTTTGGACAACTTTCTTACCGTGAGTCCTTGCGTGATGTAGCATCTTGTCTTACGTCGCATCAAGCAAAGTTATATCACTTTGGTATCAATTACCCCGCCGACGGGGTATGAACGGAGGCATGACTACGTGAGTAACCTGAGTTGCGGGTCTTCTTTCATCGTCTTTCCTTGGTTTGCAATATAATTCTTAACAACATTCCAATTTCCACGCTCTCCTACGGTTGCAAAGTAAAAACCATCACTCCAGAACTCCCCTCCCCAGAGTTCTTTTCGCAATTCGGGAAACCGTTTGAATAACTCTTTTGCAGTGATTGATTTGAATATACGTACGACATCGCTTCCTGCATATTTTGGAGCAAATGTAACTAAAAGATGGATGTGATTTATATCACACCCTATTTGATCAAATTCGATGTCGTACCGAGAACTAATTTCGGTTGCAATATCCCGAATTGCTTTCGTTATGTGGTTATCTAGGAGAGCTTTACGATACTTAACCGGAAAGACGATGTGGTAGTGAGCATTATATGTTGCGTGGTTTCTTGACTGCGTCATGCCACCAGTATATCTGAAAACCGAGGGTTTTCAGACTATCCTACAAGGTTACCCGCGCGGCAGAGCCGCGGGGAATTGAGTATTCAAACCCTGTCGATCGTTCGACTGGCGTCCTGTGTGATCAAGTTATTTTTCTTGAAGGTGTGAAGACACGAGAGAAATACACCGACACACTCCGTGAGACAGGTAAGGTGTACAACTTTATTACGAACAATCATACCGTGAGTGCAACATCAATCGCTCTCCTCTACAAACATCGTTGGCAAGTAGAATTGTTCTTTCGATGGATTAAGCAACACCTCAAGATTAAAGTATTCTGGGGACACTCGGAGAATGCAGTGAAGACACAAATCTGCATTGCATTGTGTACCTACTTCATAGTCGCCATACTCAAAAAACAACTGAAAATCAAACGCAATATTTACGAAATCCTACAGGTATTGAGTGTGTCCTTATTTGATAAAGCAGGCTTGGTTGAGCTGTTTTCAAAACGCTTCGTACAAAAACATGTCAAGAGTTTTGAAAGGACGGCGCAGTTGTTTGATGATTAGTGGGACACGCGTGGGTTTAGCCTCCTAAATAGCATGATGGAAGGGGTCTAGAAGGAGTGATGGTACTACTCGAGTAAATGATATAATCCCTCATGGTACGGTACTGTGTATCGTACCATGAGGTTATGAACACAAGAAAAAAAGTGTTTCTCATGGACCTCCACATGCAGACAAGTACATTCTATGCGAAAACAAAAGATGGTGACATCGTTGCACAGCAAAACCGTTACCAATCCTGGAGAGACTAGATTCTGGGTATTTTATATTCCTTGGGAACTACGTTGTGCGTATCGTGCAGTTTGGCAAGATCACTTCTCATTTTTTGCAAAAGACGCTTAGAGTAGATGTCGTTAGTTTTTTGAGGGTACCCATTTTCAATAATGTATCCTAACGCCGTAGAAAGCATACCGAGAAGATCATTATTCTTAAGATGAAAATCCAAATCATAAAATTCTTCACGTGGTCGATCATACAGAAACTGAAACGTATTTCTAATTTGATAGGGAACTAGGTTGTACGTATGTATCATATGCATAAAGTTTCGTCGTATTGCACGGGGATACTTCTAAAACTATCTCGTGTGACAATAACGTGGTCTATTAAATCAATACCTAATAAATGACCGGCAGAAATCAATTGTTTTGTGATTTCAGTATCGGCTTTTGAAGGTTCAAGAACACCAGATGGGTGGTTGTGCACCAGAATGACTGCGGTCGCGGCGTATTCAAGCGCAGGCTTAAATACCTCACGAGGATGAATCATATTAGCATCAACTGTACCAATGGAGATATACTCATCGTGCACCAGTCTGTTGTGGGCATTGAGATAAAGACCTCGCAGGCATTCTTTCGGATGATCGTGGATATCTTTCACGTAATTATACACATCGTGTGCTGTACGAATGGTCGGAGTACTTGCTTGATTGGTACGAAAAAAACGACGGCCCAGTTCTCCCAATGCGACAATTTGCGTAGCTTTTCCAAGTGGGATGTCTAAATCATGCGCGAGTAAGGCGGGGTTTCGAACATTCATTATGCTTTTGTCCCCATAATCTTTCATTATTCTACGTGACATGCTGAGTACATCTTCTCTCTTTGTTCCAGTTACAAGTACGACTGAAAGTAATTCCATACTGTTGAGTCCCTCGGGTCCGTGTTCAAGGAGTTTTTCTCTAGGTTTATCTGTATCAGGAATATCATGAATTTTAGGAATATACTTTCGAAATTGCCCATCTAAAATGAGTTCTCCTCCAGAAATCGAATACATTTGCGTTGCTAACTTCATGTTTTTAATTATATAGAGAAGAAAAAATACATTGCACCATGTAAATAGTAAATGTGTGGATAACTAGTAATACCATCCTTAACTTACCTCTAGAAGTTGTTCATCTTTGCGACCCAGCACTTTCTAACGCAAAAGAAAGTGCTGGGGAAGCAAACCACGGCTGGATCGCTTCCTACCCGCCAGCAGGCAGGCGTTGCGACTCCCAGCTTTCACTTCGTTACTGCGGGACAAGCGCGATGACGCTCCTAATGGTTAATTAGTGATGGTGTAATTATCTTTTTTCGTTATACGTGTCATATTAATTCTTAAATTTAGAGAACACTGGGCTTGTCACGTTAGAGGCCCTAAAGCCCTAGGGCTTTAGGCAGTTGCTTCGCAACTTGCCTCTAACGGTGGACTTGCACTACATACTAGAATAGTGCATAATGCATCCGATTATGGCATACGCAATCATAGAAACAGGAGGAAAACAATACAAAGTTGCTGAGGGCGACATTTTTTCGATTGAAAAACTCAAGGACCACAAAGCTGGAGATACCGTCATCTTTGACAAGGTTTTGGTCGTTGACACTGGCTCAGCTACAACTGTTGGCACCCCTTACATTGAGGGAGCTACCGTCGAGGTTAAGCTTACCGAGGAAGGTAAAGGCAAGAAAATTCACATAATGAAGTACAAGGCAAAGAGTAGGTACAAACGTCGTTTAGGACACCGCCAGCCATTTGCGAAAGTTTCAGTTAATAAAATAAAGTAAAAAACCGTCTTATTTTAAGACGGTTTTTTACTACACATAAAAACTTCCAACAATCAAACCGAAAACCTGATACAGTAATAGATACAGGTAAAATATTATGTGTGGAATAGTTGCATATACTGGAAATAAGCCTGCAAGTCCGATTCTCCTAGATGGCTTGCGAGGACTCGAGTATCGGGGGTACGACTCCGTGGGAATGTATATTTCTGGTTATGGAGCATTTCGCACAGTTGGGACAGTTCAAAATCTTGCTGACTCGTTACCAAGCTCTCTCTTCGGTACGACGGGTATAGCACACACACGATGGGCAACGCATGGACCACCAGCACACAAAAACACTCACCCACACACAGATCCAACAAAAAAAATCTGGCTAGTTCACAATGGAATGATAGAAAACTATCAAGAGTTACGTGACTTGTTAGAAAAAAAAGGAAATGTTTTTACATCCGACACTGACTCAGAAGTACTGGCACACTTAATAGCAAAAGAGTACGAGGTTGAGAAAAAACTATCTGACGCGGTATCATCCGCACTTACACAAGTTCGTGGGTCCTACGGTATAGCAGTCATAGCCACCGATGATCCTGAAACGGTCGTACTCGCGTCACTTGGTAGCCCCATGGCAATAGGAGTAAAAGATGGGGAATACCTTATGGCTTCAGATATTACCCCGATGCGTCGACACACGAGCAATGTCGTCTATTTAAAGGACGGTGAGTATGCAGTCGTTAACAAAGCAGGCTACTCTATATACTCAACAGATCACAGGAAGATGACCCGCAAGCCTAAATTGCTCCAGAAAGAGCTTGAGGAGTTTCAAACAACCCCCAGTCACTCCCACAGTATGATTAAGGAAATACTTGAAATACCCTCTGCGCTTGAAAACGCAGCACGTGGAAGAATTGTTCTAAATGAAGGGAATACTAAACTTAAAGGACTTGAAGACTATACACCTGAACTGCGAAACATTGACCATATAGTCATTGTTGGATGCGGTTCATCATACTATGCGGGGCTCATCGGGAAACTGCTTATTGAGGATTACGCGGGTATACGAGCGGATGTGGCATACGGATCAGAGTTTTGTAACAGACCAATACTTAATGCACCAAGCAAGACAGCTTTCTTAGCAATTTCCCAATCTGGAGAAACAGCTGACATTATTACAGCACTCAAGCAAGCTAAGCGAGTCGGTATGCTTACCATTGGTATTGTGAACGTCGTAGGTAGTACCATAGCAAAAGAAATCGATACTGGTGTATTTAATCACGCAGGTCCTGAAATAGGTATCACCTCGACAAAGGCGTTTGTGAGTCAACTGGAGATACTGACACTCATTGCTTTGTTTTTAGGTAGATTGCGAGGTATTTCGCAGGCACGAGGTGCGGAGTTAGTAATGGAAGTACAACGACTTCCAGACAAAGCCCGGTCTATTCTCGCAAAACGAGACAAAATTAAAGAGCTCGCAGAAAAGTACCTTGGCTACGATGACTTCCTTTTCATGGGACGTGAATACAACATAGCTACCGCATATGAGGGCGCACTCAAGCTCAAGAAAGTATCCTACGTGCATGCAGAAGGCTTTCCTGGCGGAGAAATTAAACATGGTCCTATAGCGATGATAAACGAGATATTTCCAACCATTGCTATTATGCCGAGCGACTCGACGTATAGTGCCATGTACAAAGATGTAGAAGAGCTTAAAAAATTACACGGTGGTATTCTCGCTATCGCAACCGAAGGAAACTTGGATGTCAGAGTACTTGCCGACGATGTTTTTTACATTCCTGATACCAAGCATTGTTTGACTCCAATTCTCGCAAACATACCCTTACAACTTTTTGCGTACTACACAGGTATATTACGCGGTTTCAATGAAGAAAAAGTTCGTGATACTGTAAAAATATTTGCCACGAGTAGTTAGTACGGGGCTTGCACAAACAGATGCAGTTCGACTTGTCCGCCATAGCTTTAGTGAAGGAGGAGGCGACCTAGCAAAATGGAACAAGTTGTATGAACAATACTACGAGAGACATTTTGTGACGCCCTGTACTAGAGCGAAGCTTCAGTACGGGGCGGGTAACGAAGAAATGTAGCGTTTGTGCAAGTCCTATGTCAACTTCGACGTTTCAGTGCGTGCACCATAGTATCCTTATCGACATATTCCAACTCTGTTCCTGTGGAGAGCCCACGGCCAAGTTTTGTGATAACAATACCTCGCGATTCAATAAAGGGTTTTATTTTTTCTTCAATGTACGTGTACGTATCTTCACCCTCGGTAGTAGCCGAAAGAGCAATAATGATTTCTCGGATCGGCTCATTGGTATTTGCAAGCAGTGCAAGAAAACTCTCTATACGGACTTTTTTCTCAGGATGGGCATCAAGGGGACTAGTGGTACCACCAAGAACAAAGTATCGGCCTGTATACGTACCTGTACGCTCAATATTTTCTAAATCAACATCTTTTTCTACCAACATCACGGTCGTTGCGTCACGCGCTTCACTCGAACAAATAGCACACTGTTCGCGTGCGGAATTTTTGGGATGAAGTCGTTTGCACTTCGGACACACCGTAATCGTGCTTCGTGCTTCAAGCAATGTCTTTGAAAACGATTGTATAAATGCCACATCCTGTCTCACAAACCAAAAGGCAAGTCGTCGTGACTGCCGTGGACCGATTCCAGGCAACTTTTTTAAAAGTTCAGTGAGTTGTGTAAGAGAATCCATGATACGAGTTGAAAGTTTATAAAGTTATAAAGTTCATAATGTTAAAGAAAAATGAATGAGCGAAGCGTTTCCTACATTTAGACTCATACATTAAAAATTTCGAATTTAAAAAAATGCAACGCATTGCGACTTTAAAAACTTTATAACTTTACGAACTTTCAACTTTTTTACTCATTACTCGGTAACTCTCCTTTCTACCAATCTTCATCAGCTTCAACACCTACTTTGTCTTCCACTGATCCATAGTTAGACCTTTCTATTGAGAGGAAACTCGCTTTCTTTTCATCAAAATAAAGATCGACCTTCCCCACAGGGCCGTTTCTGTGTTTTTCAATCATAATTTCTGCAATATTTGGTCTGTCAGAAGTATCGTTCATCTTGTCCTCTCGATGGATAAACATAACGACGTCGGCATCCTGCTCAATACTTCCTGAATCGCGAAGGTCAGATAGCCTTGGCTTACCTCGTCTTTGTTCCACTGCACGAGAGAGCTGTGAAAGCGCAAGAACAGGGACCTCAAGCTCACGCGCGAGGGATTTTAACGATCGCGAAATTTCCGTAACCTGCTGTACCAAAGAATCCGCACTGTGTTTGCCAGTAGGAGCCATCATTTGGAGATAGTCCACAATAATAAGTCCGAGCCCATGCTCACGCTTGAGTCGTCTTGCTACGGAGCGCATACCGAGAATATTGTTCGCAGGTTTGTCATCAATGTAAATAGGTGCGGACGAAAGTTTGTCGATAGCTTCGCGTATTTTGGCAAACTCATCATCAGTGGTCAACTTTCCTGTTCTAAGTTTCCATGCATCTACCCGTGCTTGCGAGGCGAGCATACGATCTACCAACTGTTGACTACTCATCTCTAAAGAGAAGATACCTACAGCGGTATTGTGATTAACCGCTGTCTGTCTGGCGATATCAAGTGCGAGAGCTGTTTTACCCATGGAAGGTCGTGCTGCAAGAATTATCAAATCTGATTTTTGAAGACCAGCAAGCAGGTTATCTAAATCTTTATATCCAGTCGGAATACCCCTCATCTCATCAGTCGAGTTGTGGAGGTGGTCAATTCTCTCCCAAGCCTCTCCAAGTGACTCTTGCATAGAGACAAACTTGTGAAGGCCTGGAGCGTTGGTGATTTCATACATCCGCTTCTCGGCAGCATCAAGCACTTCCTCAAGATCGTTTCCTTCATCAAAACCAAGCTCGGCAATATACTCCGCAGCATCAATCAAAGATCGAAGTGTTGCAGCTCTTTGTACCAAATCTGCATAGTGATGCGCATTTGCCGTCGCAGGTACGGTATTCACAAGCTCTGTTAAGTAGCTCGCACCCCCGACGCGTTCAATAGCCTTGTTTGCTTTAAGACGCGCTGATACGGAAAGTACATCAATCGGTTCACTTTTACTAAACAAATCTCGCATCGCCTTATAAATAAGGCGATGCTTATCAACGTAGAAGCTGTCAGCAGATACCACATCCGAAATATCGTACATGCACTCAGGTTTTATCATTATCGCCCCGAGAAGTGCTTTCTCAGCCTCAAGAGATTGAGGTGGCACGCGTACATGTGTTGGTGATACTGCCATTGAGGCTACATTGTACCACTCCCGTAAGTTGTGTGGAGTCTTGCTAAGTGGTGGAAAGCCTGTGTATACCACAGATTTATGTCTTTCATATGGTATAGTTTTGCTATGAATCACCATGCATCGTTGATTGAAGCAGAGCGCGACACGGGGCTTATATGGGCGCATACCTACGTAGAAGAAGAGCTTCACCTTCCGCTACGTGGAAATCCTGATATAGAGACTATTGAGCGTGATCGATATACCATAGAAGACGCTCGCAACCTCACCGCACGGGCAAACCAATCACCGCTTGGAAACGCACAGGTGTTCATTATTGTATGTGAAAGTATTTTACTTGAAGCTCAGAACGCACTTCTAAAGCTTTTTGAAGAACCCGCTCCCCATACGCACTTCGTTATAATACTCCCCACACGAAAAGGTTTGTTGCCCACCATACAGTCACGATTATCGTACCGTGGCCGACTTCTGAGTACCCCTACAGAAATACCCTTCGCAGAAAAATTTCTCCAAACTACCATTGCTGATAGGATAGCCATGCTTCAACCAATTCTGAAAGACAAAGATAGGGCACAGGCAAGAGCTTTCGTCGACGCGCTTGAGGTGACCATACATAAAAAGGGCGTAAAGGAGCACGAACAAGCACTCTCAGAGATTTGTTTGGTGAGAACCTACCTTCGAGACACCTCAAGCTCGCTTAAGATGTTACTTGAACATCTAGCTATAGTCATATAATTTACAGGCCTAAATATACGTATACAGAAAAAAACAACACCACTTAGTAGTAGAACTACCAAGTGGTGGCAAACAATTATTTATATTTCAATATTGTCCGAAAGGTGAGTACGAAAGCAATCGGCATCAGAAACAAGCAGAATAGAAAGGAAGTGAGTGCAGATACCCTAAAATCACAAACACCTACTGCCTTCCAGCGCATGTTGAAATCAATACGATCCAACAATGAAATACGATTCCGTGCGTAAGGGAACAAACTGAGTAATCCAATAAACACAAATTCTATTGCATCCCGAATTGACAGGGTGGCATCATCCTCCTTTAGAAGATACACAAAACGCGCTAGAAATGTGATGGTAGCAAGCGGTACCCACCACCACAAGCAAAACAATTTTCGATACGTAGAAAAAATCAGAGTAATGGTTTCCATTACAGCTCCTCAAGTTTGTGGATTAGAAAAACAGTATTCTGCATAGAGCAGAGCATATTATAGATACTAAAATAACAACCTTCTCAGGGGTCATTATTTTTTAAGAACATTACTGAATTATATGCTCTCTTTGGGAATACAGATACATTTGAGCGTTCATACGCAACAACTCGCACTGATTACCGGTAACCTTGAAAAAGGTTTCCGAATCATGTTCAGTGACGTAATCTGAAGCTTCTTGGGAAGTTAGAAATACAAGCGGTCTAGGTAGGTTGCTTTCACCGCAATTTATACAAGTTACGGTCTCATCGCTGATGTAGTATGCAGGCCTACTTTGAACCCCAGTATCATCCACGTAGTAGTAACCTAATACGTACACATCATTACAAGTGGGACATAAACATCCTACAAACACATCACGGTCTTTTGAGACTGGCATAACTACCAAATTCTTTGACAACATTTTCTGTAACCTAAATGAAGAAACCATACCTCACCTCCTTGGCTTTTTTATTGATTTCTCAAGTATTCTCTTTCTCAAGAAAAACACCCTCTATATAATATGTCAAGCCCGAACACTTAAACTTATCGCTACGAGTTTAAGTGTTCGGGCAAGTAGCTTTCCGCACCAGACGTCATCTGTTACAATTGAAATACTAAACAAAACTTACATTATGTACGACTTTAAAAAACTATCAAAAGAAATAGAAGTGACCACGGAACACTTTAAAAACGAGCTTGCAAGCATCCGCACTGGTCGAGCTGCACCAGCATTACTTGATGCTGTGCGGGTAGACTCGTACGGTACCAAAGTTCCACTGAATCAAGTGGGAAGTGTCACTATCGAAGATGCACGATCGCTCCGTGTAACACCGTGGGAAATAGATGCAGTGAATCAAATCCGCCAAGCTATCAGTGACGCAAATCTTGGTGTATCAGTAAGTTCAGACGGAAAAGGTGTGCGAGTAACATTTCCAGAACTCACCAGTGATAGACGAACTCAACTTATAAAACTCACTAACACTAAACTTGAAGAAGCTCGCATAGCGATACGAAAACATCGCGAAAATGTGTGGGATGATATTCAAAAAATTCAAAAGGCTGGTGATATGTCTGAGGATGATAAGTTCAGATCTAAAGATGAGATGGAGAAACTCATTAAGGCAGGGAACGATACACTTGAAAAACTAGCGGAAAAAAAGGAAGTTGAATTAAACGCCTAAGCGTAAACCTTACTCATGACAATACTTATATTTTTAGCAGTGCTGGTGATGCTCATTTTAGTCCATGAATTTGGCCATTTTTTTGTTGCAAAAAAATCAGGCATTCGTGTCGATGAGTTCGGTATTGGTTTTCCTCCTAAAATCATAGGGAAAAAAATTGGCGAAACTGAATATACCATCAACTGGCTACCTCTTGGCGGATTTGTAAGTATTTGGGGAGAAAACCCTACTGACGAAAACTATACGGACACGGAAGAGAACAGTAGGAGTTTTGTCCAACAACCCAAATATATTCAAGCAGCAGTGCTCGTCGCTGGCGTCACCATGAATATTTTGTTTGCATTTGTCCTCTATGTCATCGCGTTCATGATAGGCATGCCGACGGCGATAGAAAGTCTTGAGGCAACAGGAAATGTACGTGATGTACGCCTCGTTGTCACATCGGTGCTACCAGAGTCACCAGCTTTAGACCAATTACAACCAAACGATGAAATTGTTGCGCTCCATACTGATAGTGCGTCACTTACATCGAACGACCAGTTGACTTCACAGGAAGTTTCGGAATTTATTTCATCAAGTAATGGCGCTGAGGTAACATTTGAATTGATACGACAGAAAGAACCACGAACCCTTACTCTACAACCAATCCAGGGTATCTTTAAGGATGACCCTACGCGCTACGGAGCAGGCTTTTCTATGTCGCTCGTGGGTATTCAAAGTCTACCCATTCACCTTGCTATAGTTGAAGGCGCGAAGCAAACGTATACCGCATTTATAGAAATCGCGATAGGTTTGTATGAATTTTTCACTGGCATAGTCACTGGTAGCTCTAATTTTTCTGACGTAACCGGACCTGTAGGAATCGTAGGACTCGTTGGAGATGCGGCTGCTATGGGTATTGTATGGCTCATCAGCTTCAGCGCCTTTATTTCTCTCAACCTTGCTGTCATTAACCTCCTCCCATTTCCTGCACTCGACGGGGGTAGGCTTGTTTTAGTAGGTATAGAGGCAATAACTCGAAAACCGATTAACCCCATGATTGCCACACGGCTTAATCAGGTTGGTTTTATTGCATTACTTACCCTTATGGCAATTGTAACCTTTAACGATGTCGTAAAACTCTTTTAGTTTTGACCATTGCGCAATAATACAGTACGATTGCTCCATAGTATCACTCATCTTTATCAAGACTTGTTTTTACGTACACAACTCACCATGAACACAACACACACTACCGCCACAACTTTAGGGATGAGACAAACACAGCTATTCACAAAAACACGCAAACAAGCACCCTCTGATGAAATCTCAAAAAATGCTCAGTATTTAATTCGAGCGGGATACCTCCACAAAGAGATGGCTGGTGTCTATAGTTACCTTCCACTCGGTCTACGTGTTCTAGATAAGATTACTACTATTATTCGAGAAGAAATGAATAGTATCGGTGGACAGGAGATTCGTCTCTCTACCTTACAGGATCAAGGTCCATGGTCTGCATCTGGAAGATGGAGCAGTGCTGACGTCGATGTGTGGTTCAAAACAGAACTACAGAATGGTACAGAACTCGGCCTAGGTTGGACCCACGAGGAGCCTGTTACCAATCTCATGCGAGACCACATAAGCTCATACCGAGATTTGCCTCAGTATGTCTATCAAATTCAAACAAAATTTAGAAACGAGGTACGAGCAAAAAGCGGTATCATGCGAACACGAGAGTTTTTAATGAAGGACCTTTACTCATTCAGTCGTGACCAAGAAGGACTTGATGCATTTTATGATGAAGCTGCACTTGCATATATGCGTGTCTTTACACGACTCAACTTGGGAGACGTTACATACAAAACTTTCGCAAGCGGTGGCGCATTCTCGAAATACAGCCATGAATTTCAAACACTTTCTGATGCTGGTGAAGATATCATCTACGTAAGTAAGGAAAAAGGTATCGCAATTAACAAAGAAGTGTACACCGATGAAGTGCTAAAAGATTTAGGTATCACCCGTGATTCGCTCGTAGAAGAAAAAGCTATAGAAGTTGGAAATATTTTTAAATTGGGAACACGTTTTTCTGAATCAATAGGACTCACTTTTAAAGATGAAGATGGTAAGGATCAGTTCCCAATTATGGGTTGCTACGGTATAGGTCCAAACAGACTCATGGGTACTGTCGCTGAACTACATTCAGATGAGAAAGGTTTGGTCTGGCCAAAAAGCATTGCGCCTTTCAAGGCACATATCGTACGAATCGGCGAGGTGGAAGAAGTTGTTGCTCATGCAGACGCTCTATACGAAACACTTACCGAACAAGGCATAGAAACCCTCTACGACGACAGAGATGTCCGAGCGGGAGAAAAGTTTGCAGATAGTGACCTTCTGGGCATTCCTGTCCGTATCGTCGTTAGTCAAAACACACTTACGGAAGGGCAACTTGAGGTTGTGGTGCGCGCCACAGGTGAAAAGAAAATGCAAACAGAAAACGAGCTTATTGAAGAACTTTCTGAGTAGTACACGTATGTCACTTTTTTCGCATCTATTCTCTTCATTCTCAAACGATATCGGTATTGATTTAGGTACTGCTAGCTGTTTAGTGTACCTACGGGGAAAAGGCATAATTATCAACGAACCGTCCGTGGTAGCACTCAATCAAAAAACTGGGCAGGTAGTTGCTGTAGGTAAAAAAGCAAAAGAAATGTTGGGTAGAACACCCCAGCATATCAAGGCTATACGTCCTTTAGTGAATGGTGTTATTTCTGATTTTGAAGTGACTGAAGAAATGCTTGGCTACTTCCTTACCAAGGCTCAAAGTGGTACGCGTTCGCTTGTCGGTCCACGTGTCGTCATAGGAGTTCCTTCCGGTATTACCAATGTTGAATCTCGTGCTGTCCGAGATGCGGCACGAAATGCAGGAGCTCGTGAAGTGTACATCGTTGAAGAGGCGGTAGCAGCAGCAATAGGAATGCGACTCCCTATACATGAACCACGTGCAACTATGATAGTAGACATCGGAGGAGGGACTACTGACATAGCAGTACTGTCACTCAATGGTATTGTTCGTTCAAGAAACCTCCACGTGGCAGGCGACCGTCTTAATGCAGATATTATCGCTCACCTTCGTGACGAATTTAAAATTGTCATTGGTGAAGGAACTGCTGAAGATTTGAAATTTGCAATTTGTTCACTCCTTGAGCAGGCAAAACCATTTGAGGCACCGGTCCGCGGACGTGACCTTGTAACTGGGCTACCGAAAGAAGTCAGCATCACTGATGAAGACATTCGAGAAGCAATCGCCACGAGTATTGATTCAATTATTGAGGGTATACGAAATGTGCTTGAAGAAAGCCCGCCAACGGTCGTAGCTGACATCATGCAACAAGGAATTAACCTCACCGGTGGGGGTGCACTCATTCACGGAATTCCAGAATTACTTACCTCCATGCTTGATTTACAGGTTAACGTAGCAAATGACCCTCTCACTTCAGTAGTTCGTGGCACTGGCGCCATAGTTGAGAAACTAGAAGATTTCAGTGATATACTGATAGACGAAGATGCGTTACCAACACTTGAAAACAGTTAGAAAAATACATGCATTTCTTGTACCTGTCGTACCGATTCTTATTGCAGTAGTGTTTATCCTCACAAAAGCTGAGGTGCCTTCATTTGTAACAAACGGTGCCCATGAACTAGCAACTCCTTTATGGTCTGCTCGTGATGCGGTATTTGATGCAATGACAAACACCACTTCACTGTTTGCAAGCAAAAAACATCTAGCTGAACAAAATGCGGCACTCAAACAAGAATTATTACAAAAGACACGAGAAACATATACAACCAGAGCACTCACCCTTGAGAATGAACACTTGCGTGAACTCCTCCACAGAGTTGATGCTCATCCAGAACTCCTTCCTGCTGCAGTGATTCATGGTGGTGCTTTTTCTCCGTACGACACTTTTTTTATTGATATTGGGTCAAACGAAGGTGTGCGTGATGCCATGCTTGTACTTACGCCTGAGAATATTGCACTTGGTACCGTAACGAAGACACTTGAACATACAGCTATTGTCACACAATTTTCTGCAGCAGGGCAGACGTTTGATGTACTTCTTGGAGCAACGTCTACAAGTGTGCATACCACAATTACAGGCTTCGGCGGAGGTACTATGCTCATAACTGTTCCACGTGATGTAGAAGTACATGAAGGAGATAGTGTGACACTACCTAGCTTTACAACATATACTCTTGGCCTTATTGCTTCGATAGAAGTTGCACCTGAGGATGCCTATAAAACTCTCTACGTGCGCAGTCCTTCGAACAGCTATGGACTTCGGCATGTCTTGGTTGACACAACGAGCATCTGGAGTGTTGAGAATCCTCAGGCAGAAGAGGTTGTTGAGGAGAATGCAGAAACACAGGGTACTGATACACCATGAGTACACTTTTCAAACAACATGCTCCACATATCCCTTGGCTCGTTGTGAGGATATTTTTGTTTTGTTTCGTGATACTTCTCGCTATTACAGGGCCTTGGTGGCTCTCCTTCGGGTTAGCAACAATACTCCTGCTTTTTTTTAAGTACTACGAAGTTGTGCTCGGCGGGCTCGTACTCGATATACTGTTTGCGGGTGGGGAAAGTTTTTTGGATATCGGGGATTTTTTGTTTACCACAATACTTCTTTTTTTGGTAAGTTTTTCTTTACTATTTCTCCAGAGATTTCGTAGCATCAGTTCACTATGATGTTTACAAGAAGAAAAAAGCAACATAAGGATACACTTATTTCTCCAGAAGAAATTCTTCTTGATGCGAGCAATCTGCCTTCTTTTGGACCAAATACCCTTGAAGGGAAACTTAACAAGCCTATTGGGCCCAAATCACTTCAGCCACTCATTTTGTTGATTTTACTTACCGGTATTGTACTTTTCGCTCGGACAGGACAGCTTATGGTACTCGGGAGCGAACAGTATAAAAGTCTTTCTGAAGATAACCGACTGGGACACTCTGTGCTCTTTGCTGAACGTGGAATTATTTACGACAGAAACGGTATTGAGCTTGCATGGAACATTCCGCACCTTATCGATGGAAAGTTTGAAGAGTACGATGAGCGTTCGTACGCAACAACAACAGGTCTTGGGCATATCCTTGGGTATGTTCGTATGCCTGCACGAGACTCAAGTGGAGTACTTTTTAGAGAAGGTATAGAGGGGGTGAGTGGTGCAGAACTTGTTTTTGATGAAATCCTTAGAGGGAAAAGCGGAACGAAAATAGTTGAAACCGATGCGCGTATGGACGTGGTAAGTGAAGGCCTTCTTGAAAAACCTGTTTCAGGTGAAGCGCTTCACCTGACGATTGATTTACGGCTTCAAGAAGCGCTCAATAGATTTATTGGGGAGCTTGCTGAGCAGGTACCATTTCGAGGTGGTGCGGGGGTCATTATGGATATCGAGACAGGTGAAATACTGGCAATGACAAGTTACCCCGAGTACAGCTCAAGTGCACTTATCTCGGGCGATACTGAAAAAATAGCTTCGTACAACAGCGACCCACGAACACCATACCTGAACCGTACACTCGCTGGACAATACACCCCAGGGTCTATTGTTAAACCGTACATGGCTTCTGCTGCACTCAACGAAGGTATCGTCAAGCCTGAGACAAGCTTTGTTTCTACAGGTTCACTGCGTCTAGCAAATCCATACACACCCGGACAATACGCTGTCTTTACTGACTGGAAGGCGCACGGGGTCGTAGACCTCCGAAGAGCACTCGCGGTTTCTTCCAACGTTTACTTCTACTACATTGGAGGAGGTTTTGGTAAACAAGAAGGATTGGGAATTTCAAGAATTGAAAAGTATATGCGAATGTTCGGTTTCGGCAGTCCGACTGGAATAGTACTTGAGGGGGAGCGATCAGGCACCATACCGTCACCCAAGTGGAAAGAGGAAACATTCCCCACAGACCCTACGTGGCGAATAGGAGATACCTACAACACCTCAATCGGTCAGTATGGATTTCAAGTCACCCCTATTCAAGCGGTACGAGCTATAGCTGCTGTAGCTAACGGTGGAAATTTACTTACCCCACGAATCGAAACTCAGTATACGCCATATACCTCAAAAAAAATTGATATCCCTGAGGAATACTTCCGTATAGTACGAGCAGGTATGCGAGACGGTGTACTTGAGGGTACCGCAAAAGGTTTGGACGTTTCCTACACAACTATTGCAGGAAAAACGGGTACGGCGGAAGTGGGAACAAGTAAAGACCATGTACACTCTTGGGTAACAGGGTTCTTTCCATACGAAAATCCAAAGTACGCCTTTACGGTACTCATGGAGTATGGGCCAAGAAAAAACGTTCTTGGTGGTGTGTATGTTATGCGTAACTTTTTAGATTGGCTTCATGTTAATGCGCCTGAATACCTTGAAAATTAATCTTTTTTGAGCCGTTTTTTAGAGGCATCTGTAAAAGGGTTGTATTTGTTGGACTTCACACATCATGGTATACTCGCGTGACAAAAACACCATTGAAATATGAACGATGACACACAATACCTTACCCAAGAGAAATTTGATGAGTTCAAAGAAGAGCTCCAGTTCTTAAGTACAACTCGTCGAAAGAAAATTGCTGAGAGCCTTGAGTACGCACGCTCACTTGGTGATCTTTCTGAAAACGCAGAGTACGCAGAAGCTCGGGATCTTCAAGCGGCGACTGAAGAGAGAATAAACCACCTCGAAAGTATTCTCGCTTCAGCAAAAATTTTAAAGAAAAAAAAGAGTGATGAGGTCACCCTTGGCTCAAAGGTAGTTATTACCAAACAGGGAAGCACCGAACCACACGATTACATTATCGTGGGTTCGGAAGAGACAAACATGCTTGAAAGAAAACTTTCATACCTATCACCACTCGGAGAAGCACTTATGGGAAAGAAAAAGGGCAGTGAATTCACTTTTGAAACACCAAGCGGAAAACAAAAATACACCATTATATCGGTGGAGTAATACTATAGTAATCAGAAAAGGGAGACGACAACGTCCCCCTTTTTTTGTTCAGTAATTTCACAACATCACGCATTTAAGTTGTTCAGGTTTTTGCTGAGACTTCCCAGCCATGTAACACATTCGTCTATCCTTTCTTCCAACTCCTCCCTTTTAAGAGAAGGGATTGACTCAAGAATGCTGATGAGTTTGTCCTTATCCATAGCAGACAATTCCATAAGAAAATAGTAAAAGTTTTCGGTAGAAGAAATAATATCCTCCACTTGCCACCTTCTATTTTCCCCAGTTTTGTTTTGTTTAGGTTCACGTCGTAACCTTTTTACATCATTTTGGATCAACTTCTTCCGAACTGACGGAGTAAGGTCTTTGGTGCTTTGATACCTTTTCACCTGATATTCAAGGTTAGTAATTTTTGCAAGTTCTAGCGCATCTTTAATAAGCAGGCAATCTTTTTTGGTATCATGTTCAAGGATAGCTTGAAGCTCCGGAGCAAGATTTCTGAGACTCAAGTAGGTGCGTACCCATCCTTCACTCTTACAAAAGACTCCAGCGATATCTTTGATACTCCTTCCAGCGTCCACTTCTTTTACTATAGCGAAGAATGTCTCTCGTGGTGTAAGTTTGTGTCTTCCGGCGTTGTAGCTGAGCGATTCGAAATGCAGATCCTCGTCTCGTATTTCTTTCACTATAGCTTTGATGGTCAGTAGACCTTTTTTCTGACTTGCTCGTAACCGTCTTTCACCACTTACCAACTGATACGTATCCTCTCCTATCGGCCGTACAACAATTGGTTCTTTTTGCCCGTTGAGTAACAATACCATTTCCAAGAAGTACAATCCCTTCTTCATCAAAATGTTTTCGAGGTTGCTCCGGATTAGGAATAATCTGAGAAATTAAAAGTGTTTCGAACTTTTCGTTTTGTTTTTTTTCAGTTTCAATTCTCTGATTCATTTCTTCCTCCGCGTCTGAAGTTTGTGTGTGTGGTTCTCGTGAAATTTCTTAATTCTACGCACCAGCGTACCATAATTTGTTTTAGGGACAAAAGGAGTATAGTCTTTACAAATGCAAAAAATTACTTTTTTGCAAAACGACCCTTGCGTGTCTTTTTTTCTTCCGCAAGAATCTCAAGTGCCCGTTCCAAGGTAATGGTATACACATCGTCTTTTTTGAGTGAACGGAAGTCCTTCTGATGTACGATGTACGGCCCAAAACGGCCCACAGACGCTGTAATTGGCTCATTTGTGACCGGATGTACCCCCAACACGCGGGGAAGCGTCAGGTACGTTAATGCCTCTTCTAGCGTAACTTCACTTGGATCCTTATCCTTTGGTAAACTTGCACGTCGTGGTTTTTCTTTTTTACCCTTTTCTTTTGCTTTTTTCGGGTCACCAACTTGCACATATGGACCAAATCTTCCGTTTAGGACAAAAATTTCTTCACCTGTTTCGGGGTATATACCTAATGGTTTGTCCGGCTCTACAATATCTCCAGAGTTGGTGCGGGCACCATCGCATTCAGGGTATTTGGTACAACTCATAAACTTGCCACCACGGCCTAACTTGTACTCCATAGGTGCCTGACACTTTGGACAGGTAAACTCTTTTGGTACTGGTCCAAGATTGGTAAGTTTTTCAATATTTTCTTTGCTTTTTACTTCCTCACTAAATGTCGTGTAGAAATTTTTTAGTGTTGCCACATACTCCCTCGTGCCATTCGCAATTTCATCAAGTTCATTCTCCATATCTGCAGTAAAGGAATTACTAATGTAATCCTTAAAATATTTCTCCAGAAAACTACTTACCACATCACCAGTATCTGTCGGAATGAGTGTCTTACCTTGTTTTTCTACGTACCCGCGGTCGGCAAGGTTTTTCATGATACTCGCATACGTTGAAGGACGTCCGATGCCACTCTTCTCAAGCTCCTTCACCAAACCCGCCTCAGTATATCTGTTGGGTGGTGTAGTGTACTTTCCTTCACTCTCAATCGAAGTCAATGTAAGCGAGTCACCCTTATGTACCTGTGGTAGCTCAACATCCTCACCGCGCGCCGCAGGATCAGCTTTAAGCCATCCATCATACACCACACGTGAACCTCGCACAGCAAAATCGGGAATAGTTTCACCTGCAATGTTTGCAAGAATTTTTGTCTTTGCGAGTTGGGCACTCTTCATTTGCGAAGCTACCGTCCTCATCCAAATCAAATTGTACAAACGCTTCTGTTCATCGGTACTGCCAGCACGAATCTTAACGGGGTTTGTGGGACGAATCGCTTCGTGAGCTTCCTGGGCATTCTTTGATTTTGTCTTGTACTTTGTGATTTCTATAAATGATTTTCCAAAATTCTTTTCAATAACAGAAGACAGCATTCCAAGCGCAGCTTCAGAGAGCGTCAAACTGTCCGTACGCATGTAGGTAATGTGTCCTGCTTCATAGAGCTTCTGCGCTACCGCCATGGTTTTTGATGGAGAAAAGCCGAGTCGGGTTGAAGCGGTTTGTTGCAATGTAGAGGTAGTAAATGGTGGTCGAGGAGCACGTTTTTGTTCAGTTTCTTTTATGTCTTTTACAAACCATGACCCCTCTTTTGCCACAGCGACAATTCGATTCGCCTCTGCCTCTTCTTTTGGTTCTTCGGTGCAGGTGAGAGAAAAAGTGTAGTCGTGAGACACTACATTTGCAGTAAGCACCCAATACGCCTCAGGTATGAACGCTCGAATTTCCCGCTCGCGTTCCATAAGTATGCGTAGAGCAGGCGACTGCACGCGCCCAGCTGAAAGGCCGTACCGTACTTTCTTCCAAATAAGTCCCGAGAGATCATACCCAACCAAACGATCGAGTACTCGTCGCGCTTCTTGTGCTTTACGTAGGTTTTGATCAATTTCTCGGGGATGCTTTATGGCTTCTTGTACAGCATCTTTGGTAATCTCGTTAAAAGCGATGCGTTTTGTTTTTTCTTTGGGCAACTTCAAGGCCTCTACGAGGTGCCAAGCGATAGCTTCACCTTCACGGTCGCGGTCAGTAGCAAGAAGAACTTTGTCAGACTTTTTTGCAAAAGAGGATAATTCTTTGATAATTTCCTGTTTCTTTTGAACAATTTCATAGTTCGGCACAAAACCCGCCTGTATATCGATGGCGTTTTTGTTCGACTTAGGTAAATCACGTATGTGGCCAACAGATGCTTTAACTACATATCCCTTACCGAGATATTTCTCTATAGTCTTAGCTTTTGCAGGGGACTCAACAATTACAAGTGTTTGCATATATATATTGTATTGGCTACAAATATCACACACTCTACCACAGTGCAAGTGATTGCCTAAATATGCGCTTATTTATCAAGTGAAACAGAGACGTCACATTCACTCAATTTTGTTGTTCCGTCTCTTGCTAACTCGACAAAATTTTCCTCTACGGTATACGCCAAATCTTCTTGTATAGAAAGGTTTACAACGAGACCACACTGGACTTTAGGATTAAAGTATTGATCAAACACAAAGTTTCCAAGAGAATAATATATCCATTTTTCTTGAAACTTTTCCTTGGTTTGAATCACATGAGGATGAGACCCAACGACGAAATCAGCCCCCGCGTCAATAAATTGGTGCGCAAGCTGTCGCTGACCACTGGTGGGAGCTACTTCATATTCGTTACCCCAGTGTGCATACACAACGACAAAAACATCTTCTGGTTCTCCTCTAATACGTTCCGTTAATCGCGCAACATCCCGAGAATACCAAGTGTCAAATGCATAGAGAACAACTGTTGGGGAAGTGGAAGCATATGTCCATGGTACATATACTTCATCAGGCGCTCCAAAATATCCTAGATTATGTTGTGAGAGCCATGTCTTTGTTTGGGAAACACCTTCTTCACCAAAATTAAGAATATGGTTGTTTCCAAGGAATACAGCATCAAACCCTACCTGTGCAATAGTTTCGACGACAGTCGTTGCAAAGGTAAAACGGTAATGGTCTGGGCCCCCATCACGCCAGTTTGACACCGGAGCGAAGGTTGTTATTGGTCCTTCAAGGTTTCCGACAAGGACATCACTTTTGGCAAATAGCGGAAGAACTTCTGTAAAAATACTTGGGTAACCACGGCTTAGAGCGCGCTCTCGTATATACCGATCAAACATCATATCCCCAACAAAGGTGACGGTAGTAATTTCAACGCTATCTTTAGAAACGTCAATTTCTGGCGCAAACACATCAGAGACAAAAACACCGAGGACGTACACAGGTATCACAATAAGTATTATGAACGCTGTCCAATTTCTACTATTTTTCTTCATGTAAATTACATACTAGCATGTGAATATTCTGACACCAGAGCCATACAAACACTGATACACTCATCCTTTTACAGAGCGTGTACTAGCTTTTTTTTACAGGATGTGGCATAATCATTTTTCGTGCTCAGAGAGTACCTATTCACTATGGATCAAACAGCAAAAAATATCAGAAACGTGGCTATTATTGCACACGTTGACCACGGAAAAACAACACTTACCGATGCACTTCTACGACAAACAAATGCAGTCGGTGAGGGTGTTTCAATGGACAGCAACACGCTTGAAAAGGAGCGGGGTATTACTATCTACTCTAAAAACGCCGCGTGCATCTACAAAGATACAAAAATAAACATTGTTGACACACCCGGCCACGCTGACTTCGGTTCTGAAGTAGAACGAGTACTTCGCTCTATTGACTCGGTACTTCTTATTGTCGACGCACAGGAGGGCCCAATGCCTCAAACGCGCTTTGTACTCAAAAAGTCTCTTGAACTGGGACATCGACCTATTGTGGTCATCAATAAAATAGACAAACCTGCAGCAAATATTGATCGGACACATGACCAGGTATTTGATCTTTTCTCTGAACTGGGTGCTACGAACGAGCAACTCGATTTCCCAACTATTCTCGCCATTGGAAGGGAAGGCATTGCGAAGAAAAATCTTGAAGATACATCAACCGACCTCACACCACTTCTCGACCTTATTCTTGAACACGTTCCTGCACCAAAGGGTGATGATGCCGCTATACTTCGAGCACAACCGTTTAATCTCGCATATGACAACTACCTCGGCAGACTCGGAATTGTGCGTGTGTACGATGGAACTATTTCTGAGGGTGACACCATATTCGCGATTCAAGAGGGAAAGACAACAAAGGGAAAAATTACAAAACTTTTTTCGTTTGAGGGACTTACTCGTGTAGAAACAAAAAAAGTTTGTGCTGGAGATATCGCTATTGTTGCAGGGCTACCAGACATTTTTATTGGAGAAACTCTTTCGACGTCGCCCGATACTGAGCCATTACCTATGATTGCTGTTGATGAACCAACTATTGAGCTAACTTTTCTTATCAACGATTCGCCATTTGCTGGAAGAGAGGGGAAGTTTGTCACTAGTCGACAACTTCGCTCACGACTTGAGAAAGAACTTGAGGTGAACGTAGGACTTAAGATTGATTTTGAATCAACAAGTGCCGATCGATTTATCGTTCGTGGACGCGGAGAACTGCATATAGCTATTCTCCTTGAATACATGAGACGTGAGGGATATGAAATGCAGGTAAGTCAACCTCAGGTAATCTTCAAAGAAGAAGATGGAAAGAAACTAGAACCATACGAAGAGGTAACTATTGATACACCTGAGATATATCAAGGATCTGTTATAGAAAAACTCGGAGCACGAGGAACACGCATGCTCTCGATGGAACAAAAAGATGGACACGTACGCCTTATTTTTGACGGCCCTACTCGAGGTCTCTTTGGATACCGAAGTCAGTTTGTAATAGACACAAAAGGAGAAGGTATTATTTCTACACGAGTTATCGGTTTCCGACCTTACGCTGGAGAAATACGAAAACGACAAGAGGGGTCAATGATTTCTCAAGTCACGGGCAAAGTGCTTGCATACTCTCTCGATAATCTTCAAACACGCGGAACGCTCTACATCAAAGAAAACGTAGAGGTCTACGAGGGACAGGTTATCGGTAACACTTCTCGTGGTGAGGAAATGGTAGTGAACCCAACAAAGGGTAAGAACCTCACCAACGTACGAAGTAGTGGTACCGACGAAGCAATTAAACTCATACATCCAAAACTTTTGACTATAGAAAACGGACTTGAACTAATGGCAGGGGATGAGTATCTCGAAATTACTCCAAAGTCAGTACGCCTCAGAAAACAACATCTTACGGAAATAGGACGTGCGAGGTCGAAGAGAAGCTAGGGCGAGTTGAAAGTTAAATGTTAAAAGTTGAATGTTCCCAACCCCGCTTGCACGGGCTTTGGTGTTCGCGGAAGGCGAAAGTACTTTGAACTTTGCACTTTTAACTTTTAACTTTCACAAGACTGCTCTTCGCGGTAAGCTATAGGGCATGACGCAAGATGAAGCATTCAAGGTTCTCATGATGGGAAAGAACGTGTTTCTTACGGGTGCTGCAGGGAGTGGTAAGACATACATTCTCAACCGATACATTCAATGGCTTCGAGAACGGGGAATTGAGCCAGCAGTCACTGCCTCTACTGGTATAGCTGCTACACATATTGGAGGACAAACAATTCATGCCTGGTCAGGAATTGGTATTAAAGATGAACTCTCTCCCTACGACTTAGACAGAATAGAACAAAACGAAAAATTGGTAAAACGTTTTCAGCGCACACATGTGCTCATTATCGATGAAGTGTCCATGTTAAGTGCTAATACGCTTACCATGGTCAACCAGTCCATTCAGGCAGGCCTGCAGACATACGAACCCTTTGGAGGCATGCAGGTAATTTTGTGTGGTGATTTTTTTCAGCTTCCTCCAGTGACAAGGGGTAGAGAGGAGGTTCAGTATGCATTTCAGAGTAAAACGTGGAACGAGCTCTCCTTGCACACATGTTACCTTACGGACCAGTATCGACAAAATGACACCGATCTTTTGGCTCTCCTCAATGCGATACGTGAGGGAAACGTCACAAGACCTCTACGAGCACTTGTCGAAAAAAGGATCGGGCACACCGTTCCTCAAGATATTCCACATTTATATACTCACAACGTAAATGTTGATGAACTCAATACAAAACGTCTTGAAGCACTCTCGACACCCTCGCGTATATTTTTAATGAAGGGAAAGGGTAGTAAGAAGCGTGTGGAGATACTAAAAAAAGGATTGCTGGTCCCGGAGAAGCTTACGCTCAAGGTAGGTGCAGTAGTTATGTTCGTCAAAAATCATCCCCAAGGCTTGTACGTCAACGGCACACTTGGAACCGTCACAGGATTCACTCAAAACCCACTCGTCAAAACACACAGTGGAGAAACCATAGAAACCGAGCCAGCGAGTTGGCAGATTGAGGATGGCGAGAAAGTTCTCGCCGAAGTTACACAAATACCTCTGAGACTCGCGTGGGCTGTAACAGTCCACAAGAGTCAAGGTCTGACACTGGATGCCGCATACATTGACCTAACAAAAACCTTTGTCGGAGGACAAGGGTATGTAGCGCTCTCAAGGGTAAAGACATTTACGGGACTTTACCTTGAAGGTATCAACGATTGGGCGTACGCACGTCATCCAGCTGTTGCAGAGGCAAACGAGCGTTTTCTTGCCCACTCCACACGTACACAGTTGAGACTTCAGAAAACTCCTGTGGAGAGGATTAGAGAGGTCTCAAAAGAATTTATTTTTCGTGTAGGCGGACATGATCCGGACCCCACAAAGCCGACAAAAAAGCTCACGGTAAAAGAAAACATATCTACCTACGAGAAAACCAAGCGTTTGTTAATTGAGGGAGCATCACTTGATACGATTGCAAAAAAACGAGAATTTACTCCTGAAACTATACTCTCACATATTGAAAAAATGCTAGAGAAGGGAAGTATCACCAAAAGTCATTTAGAACATGTACGAGACTGTTCAAGACTCTCTGATGCAAAATTTGCATCGATTGCACGAGCGTTTGCTAAGGAGAAAACATGGAATCTAACACCTGTGCGTACAACACTAAAAAATAAATACTCTTTTGATGAACTTCGATTTGCACGTTTGTTCTTGCGTCCATGGGGTAAGGAATAAATAAACTACATAAACAACACGTTTCTTTGTTCTTTAATAAAAAGAGTCACAGCCGTCATCAAAGACGGCTGTGAGATTAAAGAACGCTAGTACTTGCTGTTCTCAAGGGAAATCACCACAACGAACCAATTTCCTGCTTGATCTACAGTGCTCCCAACGAAGACAGTGCTGAATTCACGATAAGGCTGTTTACCAAAAATCACAGTATTATGCGGTACTCCCGCTATAGCGCTGTTGATGGCCATACCAAGATCTTTTCCATGGACACCGTCTACCTTTGCATAACTCGGGATACATTCCTCCCCTTGTGTATCATAAGGGTCAGTATGAATATGAAATTCAAACGCGCGAGAAATGTACTTCGACCAATCTGGCAACATGTAACTACCGTTAAGCAGTTGCTGTCTGGATGATAACGAAAATTGTTGTGCTGTTTGAACCAGAGGATTATTTTTAATCCTAAGTTGTAATCTCCCTCCGTATGGTATTGGCAACAGCTCAATACCTCTATCTGTTGTAATACCTATCCCTCCCCATTCCGTAGGTGCGACATATCGGTTCTTCACGTCCGCATAATCATACTCAACCATGCTTGCAATATGTTCGACAAAGGATTTGTCGTATAACAACTGCTTATGAAGTTGAAAAACCAACGCAAGCATTGCTTCTGTCATCTTTTCAACCCCAGCTTGACCAACAAATGTTTGTGGACTACGATGCATCCTCTTAAAATCACATGTGTTGGATTCTCCTTGAATTTTCGCAAGTATCTTGCGGTATGAAACTACATCCTTCTGTGTGAAATCTGGAGCAAAACGCAACTCCAACTGGGGGACGTATGTAACCTTTTCAGTAGTAGAATTGCTGGTAGTTGAGCTGGTCGGTAAAGGGTATACACAAACCCACAACACCATTACACAAATAGCACAGAATCTCATTTCTATTCTCCCTTTCTATTATTTTATGAAAATACAATGAATTTTTTAGTTTTCATCACCTCTCTACATGTAGTAATATCACAAGTTGAAACAAATGTATACATCTAGCTGCATGACTAAAAAAACCTTTTTTGTTGACAACCTTCATACTTTGTGCAATTCTTCAAAGTAGAGGAATATAGTAAGTACAAACATTCAGAAGAGGGGGGTGTCATGCAATTAGAAACAACAGAAGGAAAGAAGACAGATCTACTATCTGGGCTTTACAACAAGGTAATCGAAACGCCACGAATAACCTTGCAACCAATATCTCGGGAGTTCATCCCTGATATTCACACGGGATACACTCATGAAGTCGCAAAATTTTTATACGCACAACCGTGCAAGAAGTATGCTGATACGGTTAGGCGTATAGAATTTGCAATTAAAGAGATGCTTGCAGGACGTCAATCCAATTTCCAAATTCGTGACAATGCAACAGGTAATTTTGTCGGGTGTGCAAATTTACAACACTCGAACAACAGACCCAAACCAGTATTCTGGTTATTGCCAGGGTGGCAAGGCCAAGGGTACGGCACTGAAGTATTCAAGGCATTGAAAACCTATACGACTCGCTACCTCAACTATGAATTTATGGTGGCCGTGGTTGCAGAAGAAAACCTCCCGGGGATAAAAATTCTGGAAAAAATTGGGGCAAAAAAACTGCTCCACATAACCCTCAAGAAAAATGAGTTGGGGGTGCAACACGCCCTCAGAACATACCGCATGTACAAATAACCTCTACCTTTGCGCCCTGACTCACATCAGGGCGCTTCATCAATTTACTGTAAGTTTTTCGGGTTAGCACACTCAATCGGATCAATTCGATACACCTCATCTGTTTTTCGCACTTCTCCTTCCACTTGTATTGCTACCAGTTCTCCTTGAGAGGCACTGGTCACTTTTTTATGTTCTATCTCCATTGAAGTAATGGAGACACGCACGATTCCTGTTTTTTCACCCTGCACATAAATCTCATCGCCCACCTTCAACTGCTCGTTACTCTGTATATGTACCTCAGCAACTCCTATCTTTTTGTAAACGTTGACAATCTTACCAATAAAAACCTTCCGTTCAGTACCTGCGTTACCATATTTATTTGTCCATTCGTTGAGAGGTTTCCCCATAAAAAATCCACTTGAAAAACCCCGAGTAAAGACGCGTTCTAAGTTTTTCATGTGTTTCTCTTTTAGCTCAGCAAGCTCTTTTTTATACTTCGCGGTTTCAGTCCTGTCTTTATTGTCCCATACAAAATCAACTACTTCGCGATAGACAGAAGTAACCTGAGCAACATACTCAGCACTTTTATTTCTTCCTTCAATTTTAAAACAATCAATCCCTGCAAAAACGAGCTCTTCTATAAACGGCAAAGTACAGATATCTTTTGGACTCAACACATAGTTCGGGCCAACCTCAAATTCATACTGACCTTCAACGTCTCGTATCATATAGTTCCTCCTACAGGGTTGACGACACTCTCCACGATTCGCTGAATGACACGTAGTGAACTGAGACATGAAGCATCGTCCAGAAATGGAAACACACATTGCCCCGTGTATAAACACTTCTATTTCAATATCAGCTTTTTCCTTTATCTTCTTAATCTGTTCAAGATCGCACTCACGTGCAAGCACAATACGTGAAATACCAAGCTCTTTATAAAAAAGGGCAGCTTCAGCATTTGCGACACTTGCCTGTGTACTTAGGTGTATAGGAAGTCCAATACTCTTAGCAATTTGGACCACAGAAAGATCCCAACATATTACAGCATCAACACCAGCCTTCAGAGACGCCTCTAGGACCCCACGGACCTCTTCCAGCTCTTCTTGGTACACTATTGTGTTGAGTGCCAGGTACACCTTTACTCCTGCCGCATGTGCTTTTTCTGTAATGAGTGGTATATCAAGAACGGTAAAATTTTTAGCAGTGACACGCATATTAAAACCTATCACACCAAAAAAAACGGCATCCGCTCCTGCATCAATTGCAGCAGTAAGGGACGTAAAATCTTGTATAGGAGAAAGTATTTCTGGTTTTTTCATACACATGAATATAGCACATTGCGATACGCGAGTCTGCTTGATTTTGTTTTACGCTATAATTCAAAAAATTTGGCATAAAATATACCGCCACATGGAAGCGACGGTATATTAGTATACCTAAGAGATGAAGATTCATCTCTAAAGAACATTGTAATGAAATCCACCACAAGAAATATCGAACAACAGTTCGTCTTTTTCAGAAAATTTCTGAGGGGGAAATACTACTCTGTGTATAATTATACCAAACCGTGTATCTGTATACAATGCACTACCCTTGTGAAAAACCACTTGATCTAAACTCTCTGCTACTCGAAAGGGAGCCAACCGCCAAGATCAAGATCACCAGCCCTGTTACGCCCTTTTTTCAGAGATTTTTGAAATATTTGCGGCATACTCTTTCGCAACCATCTTACAAACACGTAGGCAATGCTCAAGATATGCCCAATTACGATTAACCACTTCCTTTTGCATTTTGTATTCGGACGCAAAACAACATCATTTTCGTTCATTGGAACTCCTTTGTTGAATTTGAAAAGGTAAATACTTCGCCTGCTGAAGACTTTATAATTCAAAGACATATAAGTCAACTCATATATTTTTAGGTTCGCACTTTATTAACACAAAAACACCCGCTTAACTTAATAAGCGGGTGTTTTGTTTCTAAAATATTAGATGCGGCTAACATTTACCGCTTGTGGTCCTTTCTGTCCTTCTGCAACTTCAAACTCAAGCTTATCTCCCTCTTTGAGGTCGCTAAACTGTACGTTTTGAAGTTCATTTGCATGGAAGAATAGGTCCTTTTCTCCACCTTCAATCTTGATAAAGCCGAAGCCTTTACCATCCATGAGGCGCAAAATTGTTCCTTGTTGCATGTACTATGAACTTATTTCCGATAAAACTTCAAATAAACAACCTTTAAATTTAAACTCGACTTGGTTCTACTCTCCAGGAGCTATTTGATTACTAATATAGTAAGTAATATACGCTATTGTCAATAGTGTCTGGTAATGTGCACACACATATGGCGGATTTAGTAGAGTAGCTAAATGACCGTCAAAATGAACGAAACAATCCAAATGGAGCGATATCAGTGGATACTGCC
>Ga0076181_103_pt1 | contig 36544 bp, 43 predicted proteins | sample RifGroD2_FD_68216 | JGI IMG/M metagenome (GOLD analysis project Ga0076181, IMG submission 68216) | Parcubacteria bacterium GW2011_GWD2_42_14
GTATCCACTGATATCGCTCCATTTGGATTGTTTCGTTCATTTTGACGGTCATTTAGCTACTCTACTAAATCCGCCATATGTGTGTGCACATTACCCGTTGCTATTGACTTGTGATGTAAATGTTATATAATATTACTTAGGTAAACATCGGCAATAATGCCACACCCGTGAGGGATCTCAGTGATGAGATAGAAGGAAAAAATGGAAAACGCAATCACCGTGCGCAATATGGTCGAAGGGCAAAAGAATTTGGACAGGATGAAAGAGGAGATTAATACTGTTACAAGTGTCCTGCTGGGACTTGCAAACGATTTTCTAGAAACTTATACATGTATTGAAATCCCATCAAAAAACTGCTTGTGGAAACTGCAAGAATATCGGAGTGGCTTGATTTGCAATGGCGAATTTGAACTTGATTGTAGGGTGTACAGCATGTATCTGCCAACTGTAGACGGGAGGTACAAGTTAAATCCAAAGTCAAAATTTTCTCTGGCTCTAAAGCATGTTGAGTTGGTATATAACGACCTACCAATTTTCTTAGAAAGGATTTTCCAAAAGTTTCCCCAACTTCATGATACTGTTAAATGGCACGTGAGCGCTGCTAAAAAACAGTTCTAGGTTCAGTTTCCACCCGAAAGTCACCTTGATTTTCGGGTGGCTTTTGTTTTATACCTACGTTCTTTATGAAGAAGGTTGAACCTTCTTCATAAGTGCGCAAGAGAGGACAGAGAGGACTTTTTCCTTACCCTCCGTCCGCGCAAAGCTACGAGCGGGCAAGCAGGAACGACTATAAACCCTTGTTTCGCAGGGAGAAGGCTTCTCTAATCGACTTTATAAGTCCCCTGCGCAGGCAGGCTCACGCGAGCAAAACAAATTGCTCGCTTTGCACACAAAAACAGAAAATCCGCCAGCTGGCGGATGTTCTAGTTTGTGCGCAAGAGAGGACTTGAACCTCCATGCCCTTGCGGGCGCTACCACCTCAAGGTAGTGCGTCTACCAATTTCGCCACCTGCGCATTAAGAGGCTCTAAGATAATACAGAGTACGAGAGGATTTGTCTACAAAAAAACTGCTTTCGCAGTTTTAATGATTACTTAGTTTCTTCAGCTGGAGTTTCCTCAGAAGCAAGTGCTGGTTCGACAGGTATTTCCTCCTTGCTCGCTGTAGCTTCAGCGGAGGCGAGTTCTTCCATCCGTTTCTTTTCTGCCTCCTCTGTAGCAACCTTGGCAGATGCCTCTTTTACAATACGCTCCTTTTCAGTAGTATCAGACTCAATAGAGGTACCCATCGCAAATGCCTTACGCATCGCACGACGAATCTCCTTAGTAGCCTTTTCTCGAATATAGTACAATTTCGCTCGTCGAACCTTTGTTCGCTTCACAATCTCAATCTTATCAATCATTGGAGAATAGAGTGGAAATGTCTTTTCTACACCTACCCCACTTGCAACCTTACGCACCGTGAATGTTGCTCCTGCTTCTGTACCGTGTTTAACCATAAGTACAAGACCCTCAAAAACCTGAAGGCGAACTTTTCCTTTTTCTTTGATTTTTTGTGTCACACGCACAGTATCGCCTGAGCGAACGCCAAGCTCTTTTCGTGCTTCAATGTTTACTGGTGAAATGACTTCTTGTGTGGTCATAGTGCGGGGTACTGTACCACAAGGATGAGCCCCGTGCAAATGCGAAAAGTTGAATGTTATAAAGTTCATAAAGCATGCCCCGTACCAAGTCACGCATGACTTTGGTACTGGGGTTGAAAGCTTGCCCCGCTGTGGAGGGGTGAAAGCCCTGTACCGAGCTATGTTTCTTACCAAGCTGTAAAAGTCTAATGAATACTAGAATTATTACTAGTATTTATTAGACATCTTTCCCTTCAAAAAGGGCAAGCGCGTTTTTAAAGTCTTGGGGCAAAGGTGCTTCAATTTCCATACGGTCCCCATTGGGATGAATGAAAGAAATCATATGCGCATGAAGTGCCAAACGTTCAAAGCTAAGAGCGGTACCCTTCTCGGGTGCATATCGCGTATCACCTACTACGGGGTGTCCTATAGCTTTTAAATGTACTCGTATCTGATGTGTGCGACCTGTTTTGGGCTCTAGGGCAAGATATGAAAAACCATTTTTACTCATAAGAAGCGTCCAGCGTGTGACCGCTTCTCGTAATCTTCCACCTGCAGACGGTCCTGCACTCCATAGCCGAAAGTCTTTACGTGAACGTCCTATCGGTTTGTCTATGGTGCCATGTGGCTCCCTGATCTCACCCCACACAAATGCATGGTAGAGTTTTTTTATTTCTCTATTTTTAAATTGCTCTTTTAAAAACAAAAATGTTGTTTGATTCTTGGCGAGGAGAAGAACACCACTCGTATTCCTATCGAGACGATGGACAATTCCAGGCCTGTCTATCACCTTTCCATTTTGAAGGGTCATTTCTTCCCCAACACCAACCACATGTGGGTACTGTGCGCGTACCCAGTCTGTCAGAGTCCTCTCTTCCGTTCTCCCGTCCTCGTGAACCGCAAGTCCTGGTGGTTTGTTCACCACCAGTATGTCATCATCTTCAAACAGTACGTCGGGTTCATTCATAATTAATTACATGGGAGGTGTCTCTATAGTACCAGCTACGCGAGCAACCTTCTCAACAAGTGCCACAAGAATGCCTTTTGATGTATCGTCGAGAGGAAGACTCCGAGCAATACTTCGTGCATTTTCAATATACGTATGGGCGTATGCCTCTGTCGCCTCACGCGCTCCTGATTTTTCAAAAATATTCACAACCTCACGAACCTCATCCTCAGTAAGGGTTTCTTTCTTTTCATAGAGTGCTGTGAGGCGCGTGGCATCTCCATGGTCTCTGGCAAATAGTGCAGGGTATGTTTTCTTTCGTTCTATGATATCTCCATAGGCTCTTTTACCCGTTGCACCAGTTTCTTCCCAGATAGACACATGGTCATCTACAATTTGATACGCAAGACCGAGTGATTCTCCGTACGTAAAAAGTTTCTGCACTACCTCATCATCACATCCTGCCGACATCCCACCCGCAGACGCTGCAGCGCCCACGAGAACTGCAGTTTTCTTACGTATCATTTCTAGGTACGCTTCAGGAGTCACAAGAGGGTCATGGAGCGCATACTTCGTGAGTTCAAAGTCAAGATACTGCCCTTCGCATATCTCTAGGAAGTACTGAGTCAAGAGCTGCGCAGTGGCTACCCCATACACTGCATCTTTACGCGCAGCTTCAAGAAGGACCTGATTGGTAAGGAGAAGCTGAGCGTCGCCCGAGTTAATACCATGATCCTTCCCCCACAGCTTCCAAAGTGTCGGTTGACCACGGCGCATTTCATCATTATCGACTATATCATCATGAATAAGTGTAAAGTTGTGAAAAAGTTCAACAGCAGCGGCGAAATCTACAGCAACTGAAGAACCTCCAAAAAGTTTCGCAGTGAGGAGGAGGAGTGACGAACGGGTACGCTTGCCATGAGTGCCTTGTGTAGGATGACGCAAGTCGTTGCCATACCCCATAAAATACCGAAGCATGTGATACATCGGCAAGCTCCCTGCCTCATGCAGAAGCTGTTCTATTTTCGCATCAACTCGCACACTCTCCTCTTGTAAAAATGTTTGCATATCAATCATGTTATTTACCAAAGTTACGCTTCCTGTTTGCAAACTCTTTAAGTATCAGAAGAAAGTCCTCTTTTGAAAACGCAGGCCAGTGCGTATCAAGAAAAAAAAGTTCAGAATAACTACTCGACCACGCAAGAAAATTTGAAAGTCTTTTTTGCCCTCCTGTTCGAACAATTATGTCTGGGTCGGGCATTCCGCTTGTCCACAATGCTTGTGCAAACTCTTTTTCCGTCACACGCTCTTTCCCTTCAGTACCTGCACTTGTGCATGGTTCTTGTGCCCTTTGGGTAAGGAGCTTGTTCACTCCTGCTAGTATTTCAGAACGTCCACCATAACTCGCCGCAAGCCAAAGAGTAAATTCGGGGTCTTTTGGATTGGCAGTATGCACCTCTTCAATGAGTTCTTGTATATCAGGAGGGTACAGGCTCAAATCCCCGATAGCTCGTACCGCCCAGTTTTTTTGTCGTATCTTGACCACCTCTCGTTTAAACAGCACACGTGTCAGCTCGAGCAGGTACCCAACCTCTTCTGTCGTACGCTTCCAGTTTTCAGTAGAAAACACATATGCAACAACGTGGTGTATACCAGCCTCATGACACCATACTATGGTCTCCTTGAGCCTTGCATACCCTTCCGTATGTCCTTCAAGTGTCGGCAAATTGCGCTCTTTCGCCCAGCGCCTGTTGCCATCTAGTATAAAACCTACACAGGTAGGGATGTACGTTTCTGAATCCATACGTAAATACTACTCCTTGCTTACAGTATGATAAAACGATCAAACTTTCTCGAAGGTTCCCTCCACTCTTCATACACAGTTCCCACTCGAGCTTCAGCGGGACCTTTTTGTAAATGATTTTTGAAAACCTTGAGTACACCATACTCTCCTTGTGCAAGTACCTCTACAGAACCATCGGGAAGGTTTGCCACAAATCCCTTTATAGAAAGGTCGACGGCAATGGCTTGTACGAAGTTGCGATACGCGACTCCTTGCACACGCCCTGTGACAATGCAATGTAATTCTGATTGTTTTTCAGACATGATGCTACTAGGGTACCATAAAACACAGAATTGTTTTAAGGACCTACACAAACGGCGCATTTCTTTGTTGCCCTACACAAAATGTCTCTCGTAGCATTGTTCACACAACTCATTCCATTTTGCTTGGGCGCCGTGAACTGCACCACGAGAGCATTTCCATTTTTCTAACTCTCCGCCCTCTCCGCCCGCTGCGGATCGTAAGAAAAATTGGTCGCATCCGTTGCGTAAGTCCTAGTACTAGAAAACCGCCCCATCGAAAAGTTCGGGGCGGTTTTTATACATAAAGAGCAAAAGTATGAGCAAAATCTACAGCTTGAAAGTTGTACCACCTTCGGGGAAATTATCTTCTCCAATGTGGCACCAAAGCCATTTCTCCACGACTCCAATAGGCCTTATTACTGTCGTGAAGTATTGTTGCCAATGATCAACTACACACATGTTGAAGCGACCCATAAACGCGGGGAAGATATTTTCTCTTGTCACTGCAGAACCGAGATAGACAGGGTCATTGTCTCGAATTAAATTTGAATGTTGTATTATTTTACATTCGTCAAACAAATTACCACACAACTGCAAAGTACGGTTATAACGAGACAACACCACTCGGTCTGCAGATAAAATTTTTGTACCGTCTTCAGTTACTGCCACTGCCCCATCAAACTCCTCACCTTCCTCGTCAAGCACATACTGAATACGTCTTTCAAGCCACGTACAGAGAAAGTTTCTTGCTTGCACTATATTCCGTAAGCTGTGAGAATTCTCCCACGTAGAAAGTGCACTGACCAGCACGTCGGAGCGAAGAAGACTGGTGGTGTAGCTTCCACTATTTTTACCTCCCACAATATGTAGCACCTTTTTGTCACGTGAAATTATAACAACTCCAGTATTGGCGACACGAGCCTCGCCTCTGATTTCAAAATCGTCTTGAAAAGTTGTAATGATGTCCTGAATCTGGCGCATCTGTGAAAGTCCCTTCTCAGACATATGAGCCATTCTGGCAGGCATTCCATATAGACAAATAAGTTCAGTCAATGATTTCTTACCCACGTCACTTCCCCTCTTGTCTGCATTTTTTAGAATAATTTGAGTCCAAATGTCCGTTTGGGGTCTTAAATTTTTCCTTTCTTCCAAACACCAGTCTTTCACGTCAGCCATTTCAAAATACTTCTTTTCTTTACATCTTTCCTGCAAATACTGAGTGCGTTTTTCCAACAATTCACTACCTCTTACAAACAACTTTTGATTATTCATTTTGCGTCCTCCTACAGACGTACGAGCTTTCTTACATAGTTTATGCACCATTTTCTGATACAGCTTCTGCCTCGCAGAGTACCATTAAAAATGAGTTTGTACAGAGATTTCAAAGTTATTGCTTACTGGAAAACTGAAAACCGCCCCATCGAAAAGTTCGGGGCGGTTTTTATACACAAAAGAGCAAAAGTATGAGCAAAATCTAGAGCTTGAAAGTTGTGCCACCTTCGGGGAAATTATCTTCTCCAATGTGGCACCAAAGCCATTTCTCCACTTTTCCACTTGGCATTTTTACCGTAAAGTATTTTTGCCAATGTTCAAGTACGGATAGACTAACGGGCCCCATAAAGGAGTTAAATCGACCTTTAAATGCAGCGAGAATGTTTTCTCTCGTAACCTCGAGGGCGATTTCGACAAGAACATTATCGCGAACAAGATTTGATTGTTGTAAAATTTTCCTTTTCACAAACAAATCTTTTTCGTACATTTGGAATGTTTGGTTAAGGCGGGACAACACTACTCGGTCTGCAGGTACAATTTTTGCACCGTCTTCAGTTGCTGCTATAGCAACATCAAACTCCTTCCCCGCCTCGTCAAGAACGTACTTAATGCGCCGTTCAAGCCATGAGCAGAGAAAATGTTTTGCCAACAAGGCTTGATGCTGACCATTTCCATATTTCCATGATAAAAGTGCACTCATCAACACGTCGGATCTGAGGATGCCGGCGGTGTACGTTCCGCCATTTTTACTTCCTTCAAATCGCATGACACTCTTCTCATCTTGTGAAATAAAAAACAACCCTGAGTCAGTGATAAACGGTTCATCAAAAATTCCGATAGTGGTATCAATAAAATCACGAATGCCTTGAAAATCACCAATTGAAGGAAGTTCATCTTGTGAAAGAGTGACTTCATCAAGTCGAAGACCGAAGCTATTCAAAAGTTCTGGTAACGACCCTTCGCCGACATCACTGCCGACCATGTCGGCGTTCTGTTTTATTATCCGAGTCCACGCTTCAACATCTCTTGGTCTGTTATGCTCTCTTTCTAACATTAGCCAAGAGGCAATGTTTTTCATCCCGAAATACTGACTTTCTGCGCACCGTGTCCGCAAAAACTGAGTGCGTTTCTTCTTCAGATCTTCACCTGTTACAAAGTACGTTTTTTTAGTTTCCATTTTGCGTCCTCCTACAGACGTGCGAGAAGTTTCCTAGGCTTCTTACAATTATGTGTGACCGAGCTCTATAGCTCAGCCCTTCTTCTGCACGCAGAATACTATGAAAAATGGGTTTGTACAGATGTGGCAGTAAAGTAACAAGCCTCAAAAGGACCCTTACAACTTATTGACTTATTATAACAAATTTGTTATATTAGTCTCACTAAAAAAGGTCGATACATTATTTATGGAGTTTGAAACGTGCAATATACCAAAAGAACGTAACTATGTAGACGAGTTTCTTCAAAGCCTTAATGACCATCCCGAAGAGGACAAAACCACGGCTTATAAAATCGTTTGTAAACTCTCTGATTGGGAACAGTTAGATTTCGGTTCACTCTTGAAAGCTGAACATATAAAAAAAGTGGAGGGTAAACTTTTTGAAGTAAGAGTAAAAATAAAAGGTGATTGTTATCGTTTTTTAGGGATAATAAAGGGTCATACATTTTTACTGTTGCATGCTATAAAAAAGAAAAGACAAAAATTACCTAGAAAGGATATTGAACTTGCAAAATATAGAAGTAAACTAATTACTTAAAATGAAAATAAAAGACTTAAAAAATAATATTGAAAAAAATAACCCGGATCTCAAACTTGCGGTTCAGAGTGATGTTGGTTTTCAGATAGGCAAAAGTATTGAAATAGCGCGCGCTCACAAAAAAATGACTCAAAAAGAACTTGCGGAAAAAATAGGTACTCAACAACCAAGTATTGCTCGTATTGAGAGCGGTTCACTCTTACCTAGTATTAGTTTTTTAAAAAAAATAGCTGAGGCGTTTGATACTCAGCTAGTACCCCCAAAATTTGCTTTTATGGAAAATACTAATCAACAAAGTATTACTTACAATAATTTTAAAAGTAGCATTTCAAAAACTAATGCCGTACTTAGTCCTTTTCAAAAACGGCAAAACTTTCAAGGAGAAATAAAAATTACTCAAGCTTAAGAAAGCAACCATGCCTACTAAAAAAACAAAAAAAGAGTTCACCCTTGAATGGTCACTCCTTTGCTCACACTCACTCACCGATGCTGATACGATGAATGCTAGTCTTATCAATCTTATTGATCAGATTAACATTAATGCAAACAGAAAAGATAAATCGAAAGAGTTTAATGAGAAGGAGGGTGAGGTGTTCCCTATAAACATGGTTTTGGTAAGCAGATTTAGAAAACTCATTGATGAAAACACCATTGTTAGTGTTGATGTTCGATATGATGTTTTAGATCCAAAAATGAAAAAACTCGGCTCATTTGAAAGTTCCTTTACAATGGAAAAAGGTATAAAAAATTTTCGTGCAGCGAGTCACGTTAATGGATTTAAGATAACCACATCAGGAATGTACGCAATTGTCGTAAATACAAAAAAATTAAATGATACTAAATACACAAAAGTTGGGTCAGTGCCATTAGATGTAAATTTGAAAGTAACCTAACAGTGTCCCAAAGAACAATCTCAGCGTGCACAAAAACAAACAGGCGTGTGCTACCGCACTCCGCCTGTTTGTTTTTGTGCACGCTAAGGGACTCGAACCCCTGACATCTTCGGTGTAAACGAAGCGCTCTACCAACTGAGCTAAGCGTGCAATATCAACTGGTGGAAATACTACCACAAAAGGAGTAAAAAACACTAGTAGCACCATCGGTGCCTTCGGGGGGAATCGAACCCTCATCCCGGGCTTAGAACACCCTTGCTCTATCCATTGAGCTACGAAGGCATGTCCAGACACTCACAAAGTAAGTGTGTGGGCAATATTAAAAGTATACGCTATTTTAAACACCCTTACTCTATCCATTCTTGCCCGCCGTAGCTTTTGCGTAGGTGGGGAGCTACGAAGGCAGAAGACTTCACTTTATCCTTTTTTCCATTCACGCGCCAGAGTGATGGAAAGTACTATACACGAAAAAAATCTTCTTACATCTGAGGTACAGGCGGTTCTTGTGATTCCTGCACACCACCTTCTTCTTTACTTGTTTCCTCAATTTCACTACTTATTTCAGCAGTTTCAGACATTCCGGTAATTGGTACGTCGGGGACATTACTTCGCATTTCATTAAAAAGTATAGTCTGATTTCTGAAGTGTTCAACAACCACATCAAGTCGAGCATCGCTCAAGAAAGATTTGGTGCTGGTAGCAGTGTTTTGCTGAATTATTTCCTCGTTTTTTGAAAAAAACAGAACATAGATGCCAACGCCACAAAGAAGTACTGCAACGCATACCGAAAAAACAATATTGATGAACCAGCTCTTGGTTACCTTATGAGGCGCACTCTGAATGGACTTTTGGACAAAAAGGTGTGTGATGCGTTCAATAAATTTTTGGTACGATTCTTTCATATTAAGTAAATTTTACCGAGCACTACAGAGTAGATCAATCTGACCCTTCCATGTATCCGCACTCCCTTCATCCACGGTAAACGTTGCACTCGCTATGGTTGCTACGTACGGCATATGCTCCAAGAGCGACATAAAGTGATACAGTGATTTCCATGATCCCTCTACAAAAAGGACGACTTTCATATTATCACCAACACTCTTGCCCTCATCGGCACTCACTGGATCAATAGAGATTGCTTCCACCTCTAACGTGACTCCTGCGTCCTTTCCAAGTGTTTCAACAAGCTCAAGAAACGGGGTGGGATCCTCTTCAGAGATGAAATATGAAGCGATTTCTTCACGTCCTGCTTTGGTCCTGTTGAGCAAGGCTTCTGTTTCAAGCTTGTGTGCCTCAAGCGTATCAACGACAGACAATTCAGAAGTAATCTCCGAAAGCTTATCTTGTAAAACAGCTATATGCTTAAACAAAAACACATATCCAGCACAAACCAGTAGAAAGATACTCAATGCGAAAAAAGCTATTTTTTGTGATTTGGTAATATGCTTCATTATTTTTTTACATCCTCAAGAATGATTGAAAGATTGAAGTCTAAATTTGTGTTTTTGGCGAGGTTGGAGATAGGTACGGGCGCCTCTTCAAAATACTGATTTGCTTCCAGTGCGCGTGCAAAGGGTACCACTAAGTCCCTCGTTGAGGCTATTCCTTGAAGTGCGAGCACCGAATCATTACGCTTGTAGGAAAACCCAGTGATACTTATTCCCGAAGGTCGCTCTTTAAATACCTCATCAAGCAAAGTTGTAAGTTTTTCTTGCGAATACTTTTCCTCAAGAAAAGTCAACATCAATGAACTTTGCGATACTTCTTGCACTAAAGAGCTATTGTCTTCCACATCTTTCTGATGTAGTTCGTACGTCGCTTCACGGAGACGCAGTTCTCCCGCCACCTGCATATATGCAGGCACAAGTGCAACACAACCAACTATCACTGCACCCGCGAGGGTGAATGCTACCACTGTTGCCAGTCGTACGTAGTACTCTCGTTCAAGTATCTTTTTTTGTTCTTTTGGAAGTAAATTTTGCAACATATACATACAATGCGATTAGCCACTTCGCATAAGACTTCGCAATGCAAGCCCTATAGCAGTCGTGTACTCGAGCGAACTCCCCCGTGGTATAGCTGGTACATACTCTTCAAATGAAAAAACATTCTTCCATACGTTTCCTATCTCGACAGACACATCGAGTGTGGTCTCAAGATACTCAGCTAGCCCAATGACGTTTGCATTACCTCCGACGAGTACAACTTGAGAAATTTCTTCTTTCGCCGACGTCGTTTTGTTCATATGCATTTGCCAGTACATCACATGCTTGCGGATAGATTCGCCAAATTTCTCAACAACAGGAAACAATCCATCAAACACCAATTTGTCCTCTTCTGTGTCTCGAAAGCCATGTTTCCGTTTGAGATTTTCTGCTTCTTGGAAAGAAACATCAAGACTGCGGGCTATGGCGCGTGTGAAGTAGTCCCCGCCTATTTCCAGGTTTGCGGTAAACGTGACGACGCCACCCGTGGATATGGAAAGACTCGCATCATTACGCCCGATATCAATAATGAGCATGGGGGCAGTGTCGCGTACGCCTATGAGCGCCCGCGCGGTAGCCTGCCCTTCTATCTCTATGGAGATAGGGGTATAGCCCGCATCCTCGACAACATTCACATACTGCATCGCAATATTCGCAGGGTAAACAGACACATTGAGTTCAATGTTTTCATCTTTTTCTTGTATGATTCCATAGTCAAATAGTGCCTCGTCTGCCCCAATAGGTACGTTTTCCTTCAGGTGGAATTCCAATTTTTGTTCAATCTCTTCCTTACTCCCTTGTGGAAGGGTCATTTGAAAAAGGTACGCGTGTTCTTCAGGAAGTGCGAGATGGGCAAACTCCACGTGATTGTCTTCTCTTATCCTGGAGAGTAACTTTACAATGGTTTCAGAATCTTTTATCTCTCCTCGCTCTATCACATCCAGAGGTAAATCAACCTTACCATATGCTTGTAGCTCCATACTTCCCTTTTTCCTGCTGAGCGCCACATATTTGATAGCATAATCGGATATATCGATACCAACTGCAGGCATAGTCAAATACTCCGGTGCTGGAAACGCACGTGCGAATGTACCTGAACTTTTATAGATAGAACGTGTACTCATATATACCTGTATCAAATTAAGTATACACGCAACAGGAGGAGGAAACTTCTTCGTAGTTCACAGCGCGAAAGCCTGACTGCGCAGGCAGGTTGAAAGTATAAAGTTAAAAAGTTAAAAGCCCTTTCGCCTTCGGCGAACACACAAGTCCGCGTATGCGGACTTGTGAGCATTCAACTTTAAACTTTTAACATTCAACTTTAGTTAAGTTTTGTTCCCAGTGAAATCTCTCCCTGAGTTGGTTCAAGGATAGAGAAAACACCCTCCTTTGAATGTGCCGCCACAATCATAGCTTCACTTACGAGCCCGCGTATTTTGCGAGGTTCAAGGTTGGTTACAAAAGGGCATGATATGTTCACGAGTACTTGTGGGTCTTCAAAAAACTCCGCAATGCCGGAAATGACTTGTCGTATATCACGCTCTTCAAGCGAACCCTCAGAAACTGTGGGTTGTAGCTCAGGAGAGGTTTCTGGGCTAAAACCTTCTGTTTCCGAAGCAGAAGGTTTTAGTCCAAAATCAACTCTAAGTTTGAGAAGTTTGTCAGTATCTGGCACACGTTCAACAGATATTATCTTCCCTATTTTCATTTCTATTTTTTTGAAATCATCTATAGATACCATACGTTTTTAAGTTAGTTACAATGCACAATACTTATTGTATAGGAATTATGGAGGACCTGCACAAACGGATGCAGTTCTAGGAAAACGAACAAAACGGAGTGAGCTGTACTCGTCGTACAGTGAACGACATTTTGTGAAGTTTGACAACGAAATGCGACCAATTTTTGTTAGCTGTAGGCATTACAAAAATGAAGTACTCTTTGTGGTGCGCCGTTTGAGTAGGTCCTTTACAAGCGTTTATCATCTAAATAAGTCTGTAGTATAATAGCCGCCGCTGCCGCATCAACAGGCACCTTGGTGTCTTTGCGTGTTTTTACTTTTGATTCCAGTGCTCGTCTGGCTTCCGCGGTTGAGTACGCCTCACTTATCTGGTCTACTGGCAAACTAGTGCGTACTTCGAGTGCTTTACTAAAGATGATGATTCTTCGCATGATAGTGTTTTCTCCCCCGAGAGGATTATCCGACTCACCCACCACAAATCGTTCCACATTTTCCTCTTCTGCCAACTGTGCCAGAGAATCCATCAGATGTTCATCATTTGGATAGATATCTTTCGCAAACGCAAACAGGTGTGCATCATCAGAAAGCGCTACACCTACTCTTTTCGCTCCGTAGTCTATGCCGATAATTCTCCCCATGTACATGGAGCATAGCACCTTACAGGTGTGGGTGGTAGTATTATTTTATGGAAACACTTCTTGCAATGAACCCCTATACGCTCATGGCGATAATTCTTTGGACGCTCCCGTGGAAAGCGTGGGCGCTCTGGCTTGCTGCACGCCGTGGAGTGCTCGTCATCAGCGCGCTCGGGATTCTTGAAATTTTTTATATTTTCTTTATCGCAAAACAAAGTGATAAGGTGGTGGTGAAAGAATAACTGTCGCCTTTTGGTTTTGACTTATGTATATGGTATAAGTACTGTACTTTCACGTATGTGAAAGAGGGCTAAAACAAATGCGATACATTTGTTCGCCCGAACATTTGTAAAATTGGATTTAGGGCTAAAACATGACGTAAATCATGTTCGCCCGATTATCTTGCTGGGCAAGATAATACAAGGAGGGGTGGCAGAGAGGTCGATCGCGCCTGTCTTGAAAACAGGAGTCTGTAAAAGGACCGTGGGTTCGAATCCCACCCCCTCCGCAGGAGGCAAACGGGTTATGCTGAACAAGCATAACCCGTTTGGCGCCTATAGGCGCGCGGGATTCGAAGGCGACTTGAGCGCGCGAAGCGAAAAAGCTCAAGCGGTAGGCTTTGGAGGAGAGAGATTTTGATGTTTCCGCAGGAACCAAAATCTCTCGGGGGAAAAGGAATCCCACCCCCACGTCCGCTAAGTATTGGTCCGAGCAAAAGTCAGAGGCTCGAAGGGAACTTTTCGAGTATATCGCTTTGCGATTCGAGAAAACGGAATGAGAGGAATCCCACCCTTTCAACTAAATATGGTTCACTGTTTATTTTGTGAAGTAAATTTCGCTGCACCAACTACCTTTTTATGATAGGCTGCGATTGTGATTAAAATCTTAGATGACATATTAAGCTACAGAGAGATGTGTGATGCTGAGAACACTCAGACAATGCAAAGAGGGATGAATTATCGCATGAACCCTACATATTCGGTTTTTCTTATGTCTCAAAAACCAAATGCGCCCTATTCGGATAGTGTGCATAACGATGGGGTGACCATTGAATACGAAGGGCATGATTTGGCCAAAAACTATACTGTAAATCCAAAACATGAAGATCAGCCAGAAAAATTACCAAGTGGTAAAATAACTCAAAATGGCCTCTTTATAAAAGCTGTTGATGAATATAAAAGTAATAAATCTAAACCTGAAATAGTTAAGGTTTATGAAAAAATACAGGAAGGTGTTTGGTCGCTAAAAGGTTTTTTTAATCTTATTGATTATAAGATTGTAAATGATGGTAAGCGTAATGTTTTTAGATTCATACTAAAACTATCAGATAGAATTGAGAATTTTAATAATCAGAATCTAAAATTAACTCATACAAGATTAATTCCTTCGCAGATTAAAAAAGATGTATGGAAAAGAGATCAAGGAAGGTGCGTACTATGTGATGAATCAAAGAATCTACATTTTGACCATGATTTGCCTTTTTCCAAGGGTGGGACAAGCCTCCTTGTAAACAACGTTAGATTGCTTTGTGCAAAATGTAATTTAAAAAAATCAGACAAAATTGAGTAGTTATCATTTTACATAACGTTCTTTTTTTTCACATTCTATTACTGTACTCACAGAACTAGAGTTTCATATTTCTTATACAAATGTAACCTGTATACTTACTTTATATGAAAGATAAAAAAATTATTGTAGGTAGTATCTTTGGAGTAGTTGTAATTGCACTATTAGTAGTTACTCTATTCTTCTTTGCCAATAAAACCCAAACCAAACAAGCAGTATCAACTGACAATCCCACTGATATTGTTTTAGACTTCTATGGTGACTGGTCAAACGCCGTACAATCAACGAGTACTAATCCCTACCAAGAAGGATTAGCAAAAACACCAATCTTAAGTAAAACATTGCGAGACCGACTTCTCGCGACACCTGAGAACCCAGAGATTGACCCAGTACTGTGCCAAAACATACCACCAACAAAAGTATCGAGTAGAACAATAATTGAAGAAGCAGATACAATACAAATCCTTGTTATGTCTAAAGAACCAATACAAACTGGTCAAGCAGTTTTTATGTTGTCCCGTTTGGACGACGGTTGGTACATCGATGACATCCTATGCGCGCAAGGAGAATCCGGTACTCCTGGTGAATTTAGTTTCGCACATGAAGGAGGATTGTTTAAAAGTGTTTCCGATCAGTCCCTGCCCGACCAAGAGTATTGGAGTATTTTGTATATCCAAGATGCAAAAATGTACACCGCACGACTTCTTTTTACTGCTGACAGTATGTGCACCAATCTTGCTGGAACTGAAGCCGTATGCAACCCAGATCAATTCACAGAAACAAAGGTCCAGGTACGAGGTGAAATGTCGGAAAATGGGGTTACGGTACAACAACTTTCATTCAATTAACGCTGTTTTGAAAGGAAGTGTTCATATAACAAACCAAGCGATCCTTTGGATCGCTTGTTACTATATATTAAATTTAAACGAACCACTCCCACGTACCTCAAATTCATGTTATTTAAATAACAAAAGGACCGACGATAGCAACCGCCGGTCCTCGGAGTAAAGCTCCTCACGTTTAGGATTACGAAGAGATTTTTTGATCTCACGATCTTAGTGTGTCTTCTTCGTAGATTCACAAAGCAAAACGTGCACATTTTACCTTGTTACTCAGGAAACCTTTAGGCTCTTGTGAATCCCCTCCCCTTTGGAGGTTCTTCAGTTTGATACCAGATTAAGGTCCTTCAACCCCGTACTTACGCACGGTTTGTCCTGCTCCCTTCTTAGGGGGAATCGCTTTTGCTTTATTCGTAAAGAACTTTGCTAACAAGAAATATATATTATTCCAGATAACAGAGCAAGCAACTCGTTACACTTAATACATACCACATGGCCAGTTATACCGTAGCGTACTGGTCGATTGCGTACCACAAAGGAACTTCAAGCGAATCGGGATTGACTCCGTCCCAGGTTATCAAACTGTTTACGACCATATCGGTGATGATAGGTTGGTAGATATGCTCTTGTGCGTTGACCTTTGAACCTATGCTGTCCGCTGTATCGTCGTCATTAATTTCCACATGGCAGCGAAAGAATACCGGACCTTCATCGAACTTGTCAGTTACGAAGTGCATGGAAAGACCGGTGTGCGTGATCTCGCCGCGCTTGTACGCGGCAATGACAGCTTCATGCACATGGTGCCCATGCCACCCCTTGCCACCAAACCCTGGTAAAAGACCCGGATGAATGTTGATGACCGTCTTCGAGTTGAATCGAGTATTCGGGTCGAGTCCTTCGACCAGCTTCAGCCAGCCTGACAGTGCGAAGAAATCCGCTTGAGAGTTGTACGCAATTCTTTGATACTTCTCGGCTGTCCACGGTTTTGGAAAAAAGAAAAACGGAATGCCGTACTTCTCGGCGAGTGTTCGTACCCCACCATGTTCATAATTTGAAACTACTCCCGAAATGCTGGAGTCTAATTTGCCGTTCCGAGATGCCAGAACGAGTTTTTCGAATCCTGATCCTCCACGATTTGGGAACCGAGTTCCTGATGCAAATACAAGGATCTTTGGTTTGTTCACTTGTCCACCTCCATTTGTTTGATGTTTACCTGCTCTAACTAACCTGGTCCGAAGTATATGTAAAAAGCACTCATATGCAACATTCGCATGTCTGTCTAGCTTTTAATTACAGCATTAATTCTAGTACAAGTTCTAGTATTATTCTTGATCCATCTGGTATATTCTTTGTGGTACTATAGACGGAACACACAGCCAATATGAAAATTGATACAAACAAAGAAAAAATCGAAGAACTCCTAGCTCGTTCCGTGGCGGAGATACTGCCTACGAAGGATGGTTTGCGAGAAGCACTCTTGTCAGGCAAACGCTTGCGTATATATATAGGTACGGACGCTACGGGCACTTCCCTACACCTCGGACATGCAACCAACTACATGATTTTGGAAAAATTGCGTAGAATGGGGCATGAAATTATTTTTCTTGTTGGTGACTTCACTGCACGTATAGGTGACCCGACAGATAAGAGTGATTCGGCACGAAAACAACTTACCCGAGAACAGGTCATTGCAAACGTAGAAACGTGGATAGCTCAAGTAAAGCCCGTGATAGATGTCGCCAACAAAGACAATCCCGTACAGGTACTCTACAACCACGATTGGCTCGCAGCGCTCACCTTCGAGGATGTACTCAATCTCGCGTCAAACTTCACGGTACAACAGATGATTGAACGAGACATGTTCCAAGAGCGGATACAGAGCAACAAACCACTTTACCTGCAAGAACTATTTTATCCACTCATGCAAGGTTACGACTCGGTCGCTATGGATGTGGATGTAGAAATGTGTGGCACGGATCAGAAGTTTAATGCACTCGCTGGACGCACGTTACTCAAGAAGCTAAAGAACAAAGAAAAGTTTGTGTTCATCACAACCCTTCTTGAAAATCCAGTCACGAAAGAAAAGATGATGTCCAAATCATTAGGTACAGGCGTCTTTCTTGATTTTGATGCAGACAAAATGTACGGCGCTGTTATGGCACAGGCGGACGAAAACATGAAGCAACTCTTTACAGACTGTACGTGGCTTGATCTCACGGAGATAGATACGATATTAGAAACAGCAAATCCCCGTGATGCAAAAATGCGTCTCTCATTTGAAATCACCAAAATATTTCACGAAGAGGAATTAGCTACGCTCGCAGAAAAAAACTTTGTACAAACATTCCAGAAAAAAGAGCTCCCCGACGAAATTCCCGTTTTTGTGGCACATGACGGCGCAACCATTGTCGACGTACTAGTTGACAGCAAGCTGGTAGTAAGTAAGGCAGAGGCACGTCGTACACTCTCCCAAGGAGGGGTGAAAATAAACGGCAACAAGCTTACTGAAGCAGATGCCACTACCCCACTCAATCTTTCGGAAAAAACTATAGTACAAAAAGGTAAAAGAAGTTTTTTAGAAGTAGTGTGTAAATAAGTTTTCACATATGACCCTCGCTATTATTCTTCTTTTTATTGTCGGCTATGTCTTTATCACACTCGAACATGCGTTGAAGCTCAACAAGTCAGTTACCGCTGCCGCGCTCGGTGCAGGTCTTTGGGCTCTCATTGCTTTAGTAGAAGAACATGTCGAAGAAGCACTACACCCTGTAGCTGCTGAAACATTTGCACTCGTCGTATTCCTTCTCTCTGCAATGACGCTTGTAGAAATACTCGTACACTACAGATTCTTCGACGTGCTTCGGACAAAATTATATTCTCTGGGACTAAATGATTACCGACAACTCTGGCTTATTTCAGGAATGGCATTTATTTTTTCTTCTGTACTCGACAACCTCACCACAACCATAGTAATGGTTCAAATAGCACACCGATTCTTCAAGGGTAAGAACTTGATTATCGCTGCAGCGTCTATCGTCCTTTCAGCAAACGCTGGTGGTGCGTTTTCACCAATAGGTGACGTGACCACGATTATGATTTGGCTCGAAGGAAAGTTTACGGCACTCGAGGTTATCAGGTGGGGCTTCCTCCCAGCACTTGCCCTTTTTGTCGTCTCAACATACCTACTTGCTCGCCAACTCACACGCAACACACCTGATGCACAGCCGACTCGTGAAGAAAAGGTTGCTCTATCAAGCTCTGAAAAAACGGTCATTACGGCAACGTTTATCTCTTTCTCATTCCCCCTTATCGCACATGTTCTAGGACTTCCCCCATACATTGGAATACTTTTTGGAGTAGGTATGGTCGGTATGCTTATCGCTTTGTTTGTTAACATCCGTCCCAAACGGGTGTCACACCTCTCCATGGATATTCAAAGTTTACTTGCACGTGTCGATATTACCAGCTTAGTTTTCTTCATAGGTATACTCTTTGCAGTTGGTGCACTTGAGCACGTTGGTATTCTATCTACAATATCTAACACAGTATTTGGCGCTACTCCAGAAGTTGGTCGGCTCGTAGTCGGCAATGTACTGCTTGGTGCATTCTCAGCAGTTGTAGACAATATACCCCTCACTGCTGCAGCACTTAATATACTAAACACTACTGATCCTTTGATTTGGGTACTTCTCGCACTCTCGGTCGGAACAGGAGGATCTATGCTTGTGATAGGTTCAGCTGCTGGGGTCGTGGCTATGGGTATGGTAAAAGAAATGACATTTAAAAACTACATCCGCATCGCAACACTCCCTGCTGCATTAGGTTTCGTCGCATGCATATTAGTTTGGTCTGTTGAGTACTTCTTTTTTCTCTAGATCAGGACAACACTTTGAGAATGAAAAAGCCCGTCGTTTCGACGGGCTTTTTCGATAGTATTATGTTTTACTTGCACAGTTAAACATCCACTTCACGCCAAACTTATCTTCACATGATCCAAAGTAATCTCCCCAAAACATTTCTTCTAGAGGCATCTCGACTTTGCCATCCTCAGAAAGTTTTTTGAACAACTCGTCTGTTTCAATGCGCGTATCTGGTTGTAGATTGATATACACATTGTTTCCAAACGTAACAGTAAATCCCATTGATTTCGGCGCGTCCGTACCCATGAGTACATGTCCTCCGAGAATAGGTAGAGCAACATGCATAACTAAATTCTTATCATTCTCATCTAGTGGCGGTCGACCATCTTCAGACGGCGTGTCACCCATGCGCATAATACCGCCCATAAATTCACCACCAAATACTGACTGGTAAAACATAAAGGCTTCCTCAGTCGAGCGAGGAAAATTGAGATAGGTGCTTACGGTAGCCATAGTAGAATTGTTATGACTAATAATAGAAACCTAATAACCCTAATAAAGGGTATCATGTATCAGCGTGATTTTTCTCTTACCGTACCAGCCTCATTATGTTGTGATGTCTTTCTAGACTGTTACGCCTTAAACTCAATCTCAAAGGAATACATTCCCATGGTACACGTACCCTCAAGTACGGACGCTTCAACTGTACCTAGAGCAACATCTGTTGAACCTGACGGGGGAAGATTGGTCCCTATGTCTAAGCTTGGAATACGCACCGCGGATGAACAATCAAATGTTCCATTCGTAATAAATCGAACTACCGTTGGCACGCCCGCTTGAGCTACACTCTTCCGTGGGAAGTACCCTCCCTTGGCTCGTATCTCAACAATCTGTACACCATCAACAATACTCACGTTGTTTTCAGATGCAGTATCGATTTCTGAAGATACTCCCCCTCGAGTCAGCGCAAAAGTGCCACCAATAAGGAGTACAGCCAGAATACTTGAAATAATAATTGCTTTCATAATATTTATATTAAAAGTTAAATAGTGGTGGTAAAACCCCGATGACTACTAAGCTAGTACTGAGGTTGAGGAGAGCAAACATGATAACAATCAGTCCAGCTGTCTTGAAGAAAATTCCCGCCTTTGCACTCTTCTGAATACTAAATGAGCTGAAACTTATGAGAGCGAGGACTGGTAGTGTGCCCAGTGCGAAAGCGAGCATCGTTAGTCCCCCAGCAAGGAAACTTCCGGTAGTAAGTGTATAGAGTTGCATCGACTGAGTAAATCCGCAGGGCAAGAAGAATGTCGCTATACCCACGAGTAGTGGAGTGAGTGTGTGATTAAATTTCGATACACCATGCGCATGTTTAGCAATGAACTTCGGCATCGACGGCTGGAGTTTCTTGGCCCATTGAAAAGTGTCGAGCAGATTGATACCAAGTACCAGCATCACTATGCCGATAATTAGACTCAAGATAAATGTTGTGGATGTATTGAGCGTGAATACTGATCCTATAGCTCCAATCACTCCTCCTAGAACAAAGAATGACACTATACGCCCAGCATGGAACATAAGTTGGGGTTTGATTTTGTTTCCTTCTTTTGCAAAAGTAGCAGACATGGAAAGAACCAGTCCGCCCACGACAGCCATGCAGGTGGAAAGTGATGCAATACTGCCGATAACAAATGCTGTACCGTACGTGACATTGCCTGTATTGACCAAATGTACGATTCCTATTTTTTGTAGCACTACAAAGAATACTGCGAACCCGAGAGCTATAGGAATCGCAATCTTGAAATCTTCCCATGTAGCCTTGTTCGTTTGTTTTTGTTTTTCCACCGAGACTGTGTAGCCATGGGACCTAAGTAGAGTGGTAAACTCTTCCGCAATTTGTTGCAATGTCCTATTGCCGAAGTCACCAACAACATCAACCGAATGACTACGTAGATTTGCTGAAACATGGGTAATGTAAGATAAATCCCCAAGCTCGCTTTCTATTGTGAGCACACAGGAGTTGCAGTGCATACCATGCACATGGAAAGTATATTGCTGTGTTTGATGTTGTTGCATACGTCTTTAGAGTTTTTTAGCTTTAATGCGAAGTGAGTTCGACACCACAGACACTGATGACATGGCCATAGCAAACCCTGCAAAAACAGGATTGAGCATCCATCCAAAGACAGGATAGAGAGCTCCTGCCGCAAGCGGTATACCGACAATGTTGTAAACAAATGCCCAGAAGAGATTTTGCTTGATACCACGCATGGTAAGCTTCGAAAGTTTAATAGCTTTCACCAGTTTTGAAATATCACCTCCAAGAAGAGTAATACCTGCCGACTCTATAGCCACGTCTGTTCCGGTCCCCATAGCGATACCGACGTCTGCCTGTGCAAGTGCGGGCGCATCATTGACCCCGTCGCCCGCCATAGCGACAATTCTCCCTTCTACCTGAAGTTCTTGTATCTTCGCCAACTTGTCCTGTGGGAGCACGTGAGCAACCACATCATCAATTCCCACGAGAGACGCAATATACTTAGCCGCCTTTTCGTCATCTCCGGTAAGCATGACCACTTTGATTCCCAGCGCATGAAGATTTTTTACTGCTTCGATAGACTCGGCCTTTATCTCATCGGACACCATGACAAAACCGATAACCTTTTCTTTAGTAGCCAGAATAACTGGCGTTTTGCCTTGAGAAGTAAACTCGTTGAGTTTCGCTACATCAAAAGAAACATTAAGATCGCTTACGAGCTTGGCATTACCGACAAAGTATTCAGTGCCATGTATTGATCCCTTAAGCCCTTTACCTTGTATACCCTCAAAATTTGACACATCGGATATTGGAATATTCATCTCCTGCGCGTAGCTTACGATGGCATGAGCAATCGGATGTTCTGATTTCTTTTCAAGAGAAGCGAGAACTGAGATAAGTTCATCGTCTTTGAGGATTGAGAGATTTTGTATATCAACTAGTGTTGGCTTCCCTTTGGTAATCGTACCAGTCTTATCAACTACCACTGTATTTACCTTATGAAGTTTCTCAAGAGTTGCCGCATCTTTGATAAGAACGCCTTCCCTTGCTCCCTTACCCACTCCGACAATTATGGCTGTAGGAGTGGCGAGACCGAGGGCACAAGGACAAGCGATGACAAGAATCCCAACAAACGACACAAGTCCAAATGATAAAGCTTGTGAAAAGCCTAAATATTGTGATCCGATAATGAGCCACGTGCCGAGAGTGAGAAATGCGATCACTAAAACAATAGGCACAAAGACCGATGAGATTTTGTCTGCCAATGCTTGGATAGGAGCCTTACTGCCCTGTGCGTCTTCAACCATTTTTATAATCTGAGCAAGAAGCGTTTCGGACCCTACCTTGGTAGCTTTGAACATGAACGAGCCATTTGTATTAATCGTTCCAGACACAACACTGTCTCCTGACTTTTTCTGGGCTGGCATTGGCTCTCCAGTAACCATGGATTCATCAATAAAAGAGACGCCTTCTGTTATAACACCATCCACAGGAATCTTTGCGCCTGGCTTTACAATAATGAAATCACCATGCTTCACATCGTTCACAGAAATTTCCACTTCTTTCCCGTCACGAATCACCAGTGCTGTTTTTGCCTGCAGGTTGAGTAGCTTCTCTATTGCATCACCAGTCTTTATTTTAGATCGAGCTTCGAGGTATTTACCCAAAGCTATAAATGTTATGACCACAATCGTTACATCGTAGTACTGATACTCCACATTGACATATGGTTTTAGAATCCCTTCAAAAGCTGTAACTGCGAAGCTGTACAAAAAAGCAGCAGTGGTTCCAATACCAATGAGTGTATCCATATTCGCTTTGCCATATCGGAGGAACCTATAGAAACCCAGCAGATACGGTTTTCCAACAACAAAGAGTATGTACGTGGCAAATATTGGAAGAAGATGATGAACAAATTCTTCGGTTGTTGAAGTCATTGGTGTAACCGCGCCGTACTGTGCAAGTACCTCCCACCCCATAACAAACACAGCAAAAACTGCGAGAGGAAGAGCTGAAAACACTTTAGTTCGCATCGCAGCAACTTCGCCAAGTTTCTCTTTCTTTGCTTGCCCGCCGTAGTCTGCACGAAGGCGGGACTGAGTAATTCCGAGGTGTGTGGCATGCTCATCCGCTGACATACCCATTTCTTCGTCAGATTGTTTACCTTGTGAAGTCTCTTCGTCTGCTGCAAGAGAATAACCAAACGGTTCAATTTCTTTTGAAAGCTTCTGTGCATTTGTTTTTAATTCGTCAATCGTCACTTTTACCTTCTCGGTGCCGTAGTTTACTTCTGCAGAGCTTACACCTTCGACTTTCTTGAAAGTCTTCTCAATAATGCCTGCGCAAGAAGCGCAATGCATACCCTGTACCCTGTATATTTTTGATGTAGTCATACTATTTACGCTTGAGTTTATACACCTTGAGGATTTCGTCTTTTGCTTTCTCTGCCTTCCCTTCTGCTACCTGTCTAAGCACACATCCACTCAAATGATTCTCAAGTAATAAATCTTCGACGTTTGATAAACCTTGTTTGACTGCTGATGTCTGCGTAATAACATCAATGCAATACGTATCGTTTTCTATCATTTTTTGGAGCCCGCGTACCTGACCCTCAATAAGCTTAAGTCTGCGAATAATTTTTTGTTTGCCTGTGTCTTTAATATATTTCATATGCATACTGTATACCCCCTGGGGGGTATAGTCAATACACAAGTGTTCGTACCCTAGAATTACATAGGCGCTTACCATACAATGACTATGTGCAAAAGAAACAGATCACTTTCATAACAGGGAACCAAAACAAAGCCGACCAGCTAGCTCTTTACTTGGGCTTCCCTATTGAGCACATGGAGCTTGATTTGGATGAAATACAATCACTTGATTTGAAAGAAATTACTGAGCATAAAGTGCGTCACGCCTACGAAAAAACACATTCTCCTATACTCGTCGAGGATGTATCACTAGAATTTGAAGCCCTTGGTGGGCTTCCTGGTCCTTTTATTCGATTTTTTGTTGATGCCGTACCGCTTGAGACGATGTGTAGAATGATAGACGGACAAACTCGGAAAGCAGTGGCTCGGTGTGCATACGGATATTACGATGGTGCAATCGTGCAAATTTTTGAAGGAGCTTTACAAGGAGAAATAGCAGAAACACCAGCCGGCAAAAGTGGCTATGGTTGGGATGCGATTTTTATTCCCTCGGGGTACAACCGCACCCGTGCAGAACTAAGTAAGGAAGATTATAAAAAAACATACCTGCAAATCAAACCGATAGCTTCTCTCACATCTTTTTTTGAAAATTTTTCATAGGAGTTACGAAAACCCCGGGTGATAGATCACCCGGGGTTAGACTTTGACTTAGACATGGTATGTCTCCTCTATCAGAGAGTTTCCTTGTGGCACAATAGCGCCAACAAAAACTTCTGTTTCTGGAGAGGACGGGGCACTTTTTGGTTTTGGGTGTTCAACCTGATGCTTCAGGTTAGCGACAATCCCCTCAACTTGGACGTGAGACAAAACCAAATCCTCAGGTAAAATTTTTCTTGCCACGTTGTACCAATTATAGAGGAACGTACCTTCCGTAAGGTACGTCAACCTCCCGTACACGATAACCATTTTGAGAACCCGTTCGATTTGATTCAGAACTATTCCTACATCCGAAGAAAAGGGCTCCCATCTACAGATGACTGAACTTTCGTGATGAAAAGCCATTCCGTAATTTCCCGCATTGTTTTTTTCTATCTGAATATGTAATCCATTTGGATTGCAGAAAATGAACAATGCATTATAAATCCCAATGTCCATGTTTTCCTCCTTTTTTACACCAGCAAGTAGACTGTGGTTGCTTGGTATTTTTTGAAAAGACCCATGCTCCATTTATTTTGGCACATGAAAACATGTTTGTCAAAGCTTTATCCACAAAGAAGGAGTTTTGCTAAGCGTCAGTTCACAAGGTAGAGTGGTATAGGAAACTTATTATCTATTAAACACCATTCAAATGCAGGCAGTTATTCTTGCAGCGGGTAAAGGAACCCGTATGCACCCCCTTACCCAAGAGAAACCAAAACAGCTTATTCACGCTGCTGGAAAACCAATTATCGAACACATCATTTCTTCCCTTCCGAAAGAGATAACAGAGGTGATTGTAGTCGTCGGTTACAAAGGTGACATGATTATTGATTATTGTGGCGATGTGTTTTGTGGGAGGAAGATGCACTATGTCTGGCAACACAATCCCCTCGGGACGGCGCATGCGCTTGAGCAAGCACGCCACCTGCTTCATGATTCTTTTCTCCTTATGTATGGTGATGATTTAGTTGATGGCACAGCTATCGGAAGAGCCCTGCAACATAAAAGTTGTCTTCTTGCATATGAACACCCTGACCCTCGTGCATTTGGTGTCATAGAGCTTAAAGAAGATGGCACACTAAAGACAATTGTCGAAAAACCAGAGAAACCAGCAACTAACTTAGTAAGTGCCTCTGGACTTGTCCTCCACACAGACCTGTTTGACTATTACGACGAGTGGCCTGAAACGGGTGAGCGATATATTACTCACGCCCTCAATCGCTACGCACAAGATCATCCGGTCCATATAGAACAACTTGCTTTTTGGTATCCTATGAACAGTCTCGAACAACTCAAAGAAGCTGAAAAATCGCTACAAAGTTTATAAACGTTTTCTGTGTATGTACTACTGGCGCACGCACCCTACTCTCGTCTATGATTATTCATATGGAAGAAAACACTGCTTCAAAAGAAGCTGTAAATAAAAAGCCGATAGAGTGGACTGATTACGAGTACACACACTTTGAGAAAGGAAGTGAGTGGTATTGGGCACTAGGATTAGTATCTGTCGCTGGAGCAGTCGCTGCACTTATTTTTAACAACGTACTTTTTGCGCTTTTTATTTTAATTGCTGCTTTTGTTCTCGCCATTTTTGCATCACGCAAACCTAACGAAGTCACTTTTGAAATTTCTCAACGGGGTCTCCGAATTGACGACGTATTGTACCCTTTCCAAAGTCTTAAATCTTTTGGAATCGAGGAACTGACTCCCAAACATATACCAAGACTTATCTTTAAATCAAAAAAGTTATTTGCACTTGATATCATCATTCCTCTTGAGAAGGTCCACGCAAACGAAGTCCATGACTTTCTTATACACTTTCTCCCGCAGGATGATCACCACGAACCACTGGTACACAAAGTCATGGAATGGCTCGGCTTCTAGGATAGGACTTACGGAAACGGCACACTTCTTCGTTGCGCTACACAAAATACTCCTCACCGTATAGACATACGCCTCGTAGTATTTTGTTTGCGCGCCTCGAACTGTATCCGTTTGCGTAAGTCCTCTACCCTTCGCATTTGTGGTAATTTTTTATAATCCTTGGTATAGTCTGACAACCAAGCAATGCCCTCGTAGTTCAATGGATAGAACGTTAGCTTGCGGAGCTGGTAATCCAGGTTCGAATCCTGGCGAGGGCACAAATAGAAAAAACCGTTTGCAAACGGTTTTTTCTATTTGTGCCCGAGAGCAAGGTGTCTACACACCTTGCGTCCAGGATTCGAAGATGTTGAGGTTACCGCAACGACTCCGAGTTTGTCGAGGAGGAAGTGAGGTCCGAAACATGTACCGTCCATGTAATGGGAGAATCCTGACGATACCTTCCCCCACAAAGTGCCCTCGAACACGATGCTAATGCATCGTGTGTCCAGGATTCGAAGACCCTTGAGCTTATTGAAGGAGCCTCGCAAGGCGAACTGAGCCTGCGCGACTTTGTTTACTTACGAGTAAAGCGAGTTAGTAAACAAGAAGTGCCCTTGTGGCAAAAGGTGTACCGTTCCTGCTTGCCCGTCCGTAGCCTTGGCGCGGAGGAGGGTAATGGAAGAATCCTGGCGATCCACAAAAATACTAGAATTAATGCTAGTATTTTTTTCCTCCTCGCACTTCCCTCCCTACTTTGCTACACTACCTCCATGACCCCACTTGAGTCCCTCCTCCAATTTGTCCGCTTCACACACCTGACCCATAAAGTTGAACGTGTGGCTCGGATTCCTGGGGAAACACGCTATGCAAACACCGTGGAACACAGCTACCAGCTCACACTCCTTGCGTGGTATTTGATTGAAAAAGAAAATCTTCACCTTGATAAGGATTTGGTTATAAAATATGCACTTGTTCATGACCTTGTTGAAACGTATGCTGGTGATACCTACGCACACGGCACGGAAGGTAAGGAAAATAAGGCACTACGAGAGCATGAAGCACAAGAACGAATGGCTTCAGAATTTCCAGAGTTCAAGGATTTGCATGCGTACATCGAAGCTTATGAACTTAAACAAGATCCTGAAAGCCGTTTTGTGTACGCACTCGACAAACTTATTGACCCTGTCAACATCTACCTAGAAGACGGAAAGCTGTGGCATGAAAAAAACGTAACTCTGCAAGAAGTTCTTGACTATAAAACAGAAAAGATAGCAGTTGATGCTACAGTTGCAAAATACTTTGAAGAGCTTGTGGTACTGCTTCGTAAGAAAGAGAATACTCTTTTCCCTAAAAATTAATAATAGTTAGAATCACATGCAAGAAAACAGTAAGATTGGTGTAGGATTTGGTGTCATGCTTCTTCGTGGGAACGAAATCTTACTCGGACTACGACATACCGACCCCACAAAAGCTGACAGCGAACTTCACGGTGAAGGAACATGGACTATGCCTGGAGGGAAACTCCATTTTGGAGAAAGTTTTGAAGTAGGTGCTCAAAGAGAAATGTTAGAAGAAACAAGTATACACATTGAAACCAATGATTTGGAAGTAATAAGTCTTTCCAATGACATGGTACCTGATGCTCATTTTGTTACCATAGGTATGCTATGTAGAACGTTTCAAGGTGAAGCAAAGGTTGTGGAGCCAAACGAAATAACGGAGTGGAAATGGTTTGATTTAAATAAGCTTCCTAAAAATATTTTTTTTCCAAGTGCACGAGTGCTTGCTAATTATACTGACAAACGTTTCTACACTCCTGAGTAAGACTTACGGACTCTTCTTCCTGTCTGCGCAGGCAGACGTTGCTCTGTGAACTTACCCGTTTGCGTAAGTCCTAAAAGCAAAAAACACCCTCGGGTGTTTTTTGTTAAGAAAAATATTTATTTTTCTTCTGTGGCTTTTGATTTTTTGGTAACCTTCTTCTCAACCTTTTTAAGCAGTGTTCGCGCAAGGAGTGATTTCTTTCGGTTTGCAGTATTTTTCTTGATAACTCCTCTTTTTGCAGCTTTATCAATAGCTTTGTAGGCTTCAGGAAGTTTTTTCTCAGCTTCTGAAGCATTTCCCTTGGCTACCAATTCTTTTACTTCTTTGACAACCTCCTTCATCTCGCGCGTTCGTCGTAGGTTAAAGACATGCTTACGCTTACTTGCTTTGTCGGCTTTTTTTGCTGATTTAATTATTGGCATAGTGCAGAGAGAATACCACAGCTTAGAGAGAACGCAAGTAAGAAATATGCTTTACAGTGATACCATATCAGTAGTATGGCTAAAGTGGGTGAGGCGCCAGAACAAGGAGACCGAGCGTCCGTATAAATATAAATTGAGCCTTGTCATGCATCTCGCACCTAGTTTTTTAAATTAGGTGCGATTTTCTTTGTTTATATACTCATTCTGAACAATTTCGCGAAAAGTACATAAGTACGCTATGATTGAGAAATGATAGCTCACCTTTCTGGGACAGTACTCACTACTAAAAACATTTCTATCGTGCTTGATGTACATGGGGTTGGGTATCGTGTATTTTGCCCGCAACGGATACTTCTCGAACTCAAGGCTGGCGACGAGATAAGTCTGCATACACACCTCGCTGTACGAGAAGATGCCATGGATTTGTTTGGCTTTCCTACGGAAGACGAGCTCGAGCTCTTCACCCTCCTAATAGGTGTGAACGGCATCGGACCAAGATCCGCACTCGGTATTATTGGGCTTGAGAGTATTGATAAGCTCCTCGGTGCCATAGCTCGAGGAGATATCACCTACCTAACCAAAGTCAGCGGTGTTGGAAAGAAAAGTGCAGAAAAAATTGTACTTGAGCTTAAGGATAAAGTAGGTAGATTTGATATTGCAAACATGGAAGAATTCCGCCATGAAGACGAGGACGTACTCGAGGCACTCAAAACATTAGGCTATCGCACAGATGAAGCTCGGCAAGCATTACGTCTCATACCAGAAGAAATAAAAGAACAGGGAGAAATTATTAGAGAAGCCCTCAAGCTCCTTTCACGACAATAATCGTATGGAAAAACTACTCAGACGTATCAAACGCATCATACCGAAACAAGTATTCCGTGCGCTTCAACCACTCTACCATAGTCTACTTGCAACCATAGGTGCTGTCCGCTATAGCTTCCCTTCTCGCAAACTGTACGTAATCGGTATCACAGGAACAAAAGGAAAAAGTACTGTTTCTGAGTTGGTGACTGCCATTCTTGAAGAAGCCGGTCATACAGTGGCGCTCTCAAATACCATACGAATAAAAATAGCCGACGAATCGCAACCAAACATGTACAAAATGAGCATGCCTGGTCGTTTTTTCATACAAAAATTCCTTGCCCAGGCGGTTAAGGAAGATTGCGCTTTCGCTGTACTTGAAATGACAAGCGAGGGTGCAAAAATGAATAGGCACAAACACATTGAAATGAATGCACTCATATTTACCAATCTGTCACCTGAACATATCGAGAGTCATGGTTCGTTTGAAGCATACCGTGACGCCAAACTTCTCCTTAAAGATGCTCTCCTTGCTTCACCGAAGCCAAATCGCATCCTTGTCGCAAATACAGACGACGATCACGGAACTCTGTTTCTTGAAACGCATGGTAGCGAAGTTGCTACTCTATCCTACAGTTTGAAAAAGGCAGAACCTTACGTTACGAACGAGCGTGGCACCTTACTCACGTTTGAAGGCACCTCAATACACTCTCCCCTCCCTGGAACATTTAATATTTACAACATACTTGCAGCTGCAACGTTAACAAGAGCTATAGGTATCAAACGTGAGGTTATTAAACGTGCAGTGGAAAAGCTTTCCATCGTAAAAGGTCGTGTGGAACGTATTGAAGAAGGACAGAAGTTTGATGTAATTGTCGACTATGCACATACTGCCGATTCACTTGAAAAGCTGTACACCTCTTTTCCAAATTCTCGAAAAATTTGCGTCCTTGGCAACTGTGGTGGTGGGCGGGATGCGGCAAAACGTCCTGTAATGGCAAAGATTGCTGAGAAATACTGCAGTGAAATAATCCTCACTAACGAAGATCCCTACGATGAGGACCCAAAAAAAATACTTGAAGAAATGCAAGCAGGGCTTGAGAAGAAAAAAGCTACAGTGATACTCGACAGGAGACTCGCGATACGTCACGCACTCACACGAGCAAGTGAAGATGACATAGTGCTTATCACCGGCAAGGGTACCGACCCGTACATCATGGAAGCTAATGGTAAAAAAACTGAATGGAGTGACGAGCGTGTTGCTCGCGAAGAACTAAGCAAATTACTCAATAAGTCTGAATAGTACAATCCCAGCAGCGACCGCAACATTAAGTGATTCCTTTTCCCCTGCCATAGGTATCTCTACGATTCGATGACACATATCTAGTAGTTCTTGTTCTATACCTTTTGTTTCTTCTCCAACAATGAGGGCTATATCTTTTTTATCTGGATACGACTCAGTGTAGGAAACTGAGGAGGCGTCTTGTTCAACTGCCACCACGAACACATCTTTTTCTTTGAGTGTTTGAATTACCTCACGAACATCCTCCTCGTGTTTCCACACAACACTCTCCTCTGCCCCGAGTGCAACTTTAGCAATATCTGCACGCTTCCTTCCAAACCTGTCGATTGGAGCTGGTGTATAGCCACACAGGTACACTTTGCGTACACCAGCAGCATCCGCCGTTCGCAGAATAGACCCCACGTTATGGGTACTTCGTATATTATGTAAAATAAGGTAAACAGTTTGCATACTCCTTGGTATACTTATAGGACTTACGCAAACAGATGCAGTTCGAGGAAAACGAACAAAATGGAGTGAGTTGTACACGTCGTACAGTGAACGACATTTTGTGAAGTTTGACAACGAAGTGCGCTGTTTCCGTAAGTCCTAACTATACTACCTGTATGATGTCCCTATTTCCAGCACTGTTTTCTTTTACATTGCCTGTCATTTTTTTACTTCGTTTTACCGTCGGGATATTTTTTCTTATGTTTGGGATGCGTCTACTTCAAGCTGCGCGAGTCGCATACGCTCACGGGGTATTTGTAGGGATAGTGGGATATTTGTATGGACTCACCAAGCTTACCGTTGGGCTTCTACTGCTAATGGGGGCATATACGCAACTAGCAGCGATATTTGGTATGTTTCTCACTATACTCACATACTTACAAGAATCTTCCTCACGGTCCAACAGTAGTGCTGAGCAGGTGCAAATTCTTTTGTTCATTATATGTCTCTCCCTTCTCTTCCTTGGTCCCGGGTTGTTTTCTTTTGACATACCTTTGTAGACAAAAGGATAATTTTATCGTAGTCTTTCTCAATCCGTGGTATTTTATACATCGGTTGTAGACGAAATAAATAAAGTTTTTCCGCCCATAGCTCAGTTGGTAGAGCAACGGCCTTTTAAGCCGCGGGTCGAAGGTTCGAATCCTTCTGGGCGGACATATCAAAAAAACACCTTTTGAGGGTGTTTTTTAATATGTCCGCCCAAGCGAGCAAACCACTTTGCTCGCGTGAAGGATTCGAAGATGTTGAGGTTACCGCAACGACTCAGCACTTTCTAACGGAAAGAAAGTGCTGAGGAAGTGAGGTCCGAAACATGTACCGTTCCCGTAGGGAAAGAATCCTTCTGGAAGGAGAATAATTTTACATCATTTTTTCTTGTAACTTCGTTTGTTCAAGACGTATTTCATCAATAATTACTTTTCGTACCTTTGACTCTAGTGACATAGTTTTTGGCGCATAACCTTCTGTGTACCCTGCTTTAGTAAGAATACCCTCGTTGTAGAGTTTTTTAATTAAAGCAGAAAGAACTGTGGGGAATGGTTTTATTGGGCAACCATTGACGGCCTTACATCCTTCAACAGCTCCTTTATTATATTTTCCTAGTTCAATCTCATTGATTATAGTGTTCCACTTAGCGTAAGCGACACGAGCATCTTTAGCAGTATCATTTTCTTGTTCAACCTTTTTTGTTTTAATTATATTATCTCCTCTCAAACTTTTAATTTCTGCTTTTAATTCTATATTTTCTGCCTTTAAAGTTGTAATCTGTGCCTTAAGCGAGTTTATGTATTTTGTTACTGTCAAATCGAGAGATGAAGCGTTTATTTGAAACGGTGTACTCATTATTCCAATCACGGCGAGGAATATAAATACTTTTATTGTTTTAAATTTATTCATAACTCAAAATTATTTTTCTTTAATAAATACCCCTAAACACACCAAGAAATTTTTATATTTTAGTGTAATGATTTAGAATACACCTATACTAAAAATATAGAAAGTCACTTTGATAGACTTGACCACTTTCTCCACTTACCAAACATGGAATGAATCCTTCTGATATATGACAACAAAACATACTGCCACAATTAACCCTATTTCTAAAAAAAGTCACAAATATCAATGTGTATAAAGATAAGGTAACGTGTATAGTATGAAATATGGTAGAAGCTGTACAAATCGCTAAACTAATTCAGTCTGTAGTAATTTCGCTTGCAACAATATCTACAGGCGTCTGGGCTTTTAATACTTTTGCATATAAAGAAAAGATTGTTGAACTAAAACAATTAGCTCGCTCCCTCGTTAATTTTAGACATGCTGTGCGCAGAGCCAGGAACCAACATTTTATTGATTGTTTAAGCAAATACACTAAAAATATTTCGACAGAATATTTACCTCCAGAAAAAGCCCCCTTAAGCACTGAAACAAAAAACATAATATCAATTGCTCAGGCTGAACTTGAAAGTGATTGTGAAGTTCTTCTACACGTACCTCGAGTATTACGTTTTTGGAGTCGTGCAACAGTAATGCGTTTTATACCAGAAGGAACTGACAGTAGCCCTATTAAAAATGACAGCGAAATGCAAGCTTTTGAAAAGGATATTCAGACTGTGTTATTTAAAATCGAGGATGAGGCAGAAAAACATGTTGCAATCTTTTACAAGATGAGAAAAATCATTAATAAACTCAAAGTAAGAGATTATGTGTCGCTTATATTAATTGGAGGAAGTATTCTTTATCTTGTTTCAATAATGTTTCACTCATTTTTCACATTAAACTATGAACTTTCTTATTGGCAAATATCAACATCTTCACTAATACTTTTGTTTGGTCTGGATTTTTACAAAAAAACAAATCATTAACAATATTTTATAGCGTCTCCGAGCCTGTCGAGGAGGAAGTGGGGTCCATTACATGTACCATGTAATGGAATCCTTCTCCTCCTAGGCAAAATACTAGAACTCCCACTAGTATTTCAAAACACTTATCCCGCACAGTCACCTGCGCGGGATTATCAAAGGTATTAGGTATTACTCCTTATTTCGAATTGTTTGCGCAACAGCATCAAGAAATCTTACATCGGCTAACGTTTTCTCCGCAAAGTCTCGTCGTTGTCTAAGGTAGACCGTGTACTGCTTAGCCCGTACAACACTGTAAATAAGTATGCACGCAAGTATGATTTCAAGAGTAATCTTTATACTGTCAGCAATCCCGCCAGTAAGCCAACAACAGATAAGCCACACAAAAAGAGATAGTATCGGTAAAAAACTGACAAGTCGTTTTAATTCTTTTCTCAACCACTGCGCGCGGTTTACCACTGCAGTTAAGTCAACAAATGAACCCTGATGCACGGACCTGAAGCTTACAATGTTTGCAAATTGTTCACGATATTTTTCAGCAACAATAACAAACAGCTTCGAATAACACGCTCTACGTCCAAACAAACACAGATTATTGTTCTCATCAATGAGTGGCCTAACCATTTCCTCGAACGTTGTTTCACCTTGCAAAACTCGTTGTACTAAAGGGTCATTTTCTGCCCAAATGTTCAGTATTGATTGATACACTTCATGTCGATCAGACTTCTCAAAAAAACCGAGTAAATTCCAACTGTACTCTACGCATGCGCGAGAATACATTTCTCTTTTTTGTAACATTTTCTCCTCCGGTATATGTTTAATGATGTGAGCTAATATATTTCCATTTGGTAGCCTATAGGTATTTATTTCATTGTCAACAAGGGTTGTATTTCCCCACCCGCTCGCGTGCTGTCACTCAAATACATAGTAAACTATTGATATGGATTCAGACACCCAAAACTTTCAGAAGAAAATTCTTGAGCAAATGGAAATACTGACAACCGATGCTGTTCGTCGTAATTCTGTAAAACATATTTTTTTTACTGGCGTTATATATGGGGTTGGATTTTTTATTGGCTCCGCCATACTTGCCACAATAGTACTCGGAATACTCAGCCCTTGGATAGCAGAAATCGATTGGGTACGAGACAACTACGAGCGCGGTGAGTCACTTAAAGAAGCCTCTCTACATGCACTCTTCGAAGAGAAGTAAGGTTGTATACGCACTTTTTTATAAAAAGTAATACTTTAATACTACGGACAGGTAGTATACTTATACGTAATGCAGAACAAAAATCCTTCTTCAATCATCGAACTTGATTTTAAACCTCGAGGCACCGTACACCCCTCACCTTCTGATTGGCGAGATCAGGTAATCTATTTTCTCATCGTTGATCGTTTTGATAATGGAAAAAAAGCGCCACCTTACAACGGTAAACCTGGGAAAGGTACTCTCAACCCAAAAAAAGGCAACGGTGTCCAAGGTGGTACCTTGAAAGGAATAAAACGCCGTTTAGCGTATTTAAAAAAACTTGGCATAACGACGATTTGGTTAAGCCCTGTGTTTAAAAATCGTATTGATAAGGGTGGGTCTTTGCATGGTTACGCGATACAGCATTTTCTTGCAATTGATCCACATTTTGGAACAAAAAAAGATCTCCAGGACCTAATCAAAGCTGCACACAAGCTTGGTATGTATGTCGTTCTTGATATAGTCATCAACCACACAGCAGATAACTGGGCATACTCACACGATGACTCACCATGTTACTCAAAGGATGCTCGACATCCGTTTGGCTTTTGGCGAGCAAAGCATCCGCCTGAAAAATACGATGAGGATGACGCGGTATGGCCGGCTGAGCTTCAGGACCCTGATTGCTATTCACGACACGGGAGTATTGCGAATTGGTTTGATGATGAGCAGGCGTTACATGGCGATTTTTTTAATTTAAAGGATCTAGATTTGAGTAACCAAAATACTCTCGAGACACTTATTGCTGTTTACAAGTATTGGATTGTAGAGGCTGATATTGACGGGTACCGAGTAGATACTGTAAAACATGTCGACAATCATCCCGCAGTCACATTCTTTAATAGAATAAAAGAATTTGCTGAGACCATAGGCAAAAAAAATTTCTTACTCTTTGGTGAAATAGTTGATGATGATGCAATGATAGCGACGTATGTGGGTCAACAAAAGACAGGCAGTGAGCGACTCCACGCACTCGACGCATCACTTGATTTTCCCTTGTACTTTATCCTCGAAGAAGTTATCAAAGGTTTTGTAAGTCCTGCGCGACTGCGCGAGCGGTATGACAAAGTACGACAAATGTATCCTCAAAGTGATGGAAGTGACTGTCTCGTCACCTTTCTCGATAATCACGACCAAATGGTGCGTCCATACCGGCGGTTTTTGCATCGGGTTCCAAATAAACAACAGGTGGTGCTTGGTATTGGGTATCTTCTAACTGCGCCTGGAATACCCGCAATATACTATGGTACAGAACAAGGTTTTGACGGAGGAGCAGAAGATGGACCATGTCAACACAACCAAATTCGTGAGTGTATGTTTGGTGGAAAGTGGGGAGCATTCGGTACACATGGCATGCATTTCTTTAACTCCAAACATCCACTCTATAAAGAAATTGCAAAAATAATTCATGTACGACAGTCAGAGCCTGCGTTGCGATACGGTCGGTGTTACTTTCGAGAAATATCTGAGAATGGAGAATTCTTTACCTACCCAGAACTTGGGTATGGAATGCTTGCGTATTCACGTATCATAGATAACCAAGAACTTGTCGTTGTACTTAATCTTAAAGACACAACGTATACAAACCATATTTCGGTTGACAAAGAAATCACTCCACCTGGAACAGCTCTACAAAACTTGTTTAA
>Ga0076181_128_pt1 | contig 29475 bp, 36 predicted proteins | sample RifGroD2_FD_68216 | JGI IMG/M metagenome (GOLD analysis project Ga0076181, IMG submission 68216) | Parcubacteria bacterium GW2011_GWD2_42_14
TGCACTTGCTCCGTAAGAGGACAGTAGGCAACCAAATGAAATTCCTCCCCAGTACCACCATCCGGCTTGACCGTTTTGACACCACGCATCACACAGGGCGGGAACGCTAGAAATAACCATAGCAACAACTATTGCTACGATAGCGGACTTGGGTCCGAGTTTCCATCTAGAAATGAGAGCCACCAGAACACCAATTGCTGAAATGGTTTCAACAGTATTCCACTTCCAGTCCCATCCATTTTTTGAAAGGAGGATACAAGTAACGAGGGATGCGCCTATAGCACACCCGAGAGGGAACCATGGTCTTTTGTTGCCAGCAACAAAACAGGTAACGAAAAGAAAAATATCTAAAAGCGCCCACATCGTCCAACATGCAATACTTTGCGGTACATTATTGTACATCAAATACAATGCAAATGTCACCGTAAAACCTATCGATAACAAACCGCCTGCAATATCAGCTTTTTCTTTCAAGAAACACCTCCTTACTGATTGTTTTTAAACATCAATCTTCATTCCAAAGTGTATTAAAATACAGGATGAAGATATAGTCAACTAATGAATGGCGCAGTAAGCACCTTATGCTTAATCTGCGACCGTAGTATAAGCATAGAATTTTTATTATTAAAAAAAATATCAAGTTACTTGGTAATGTGGAAGTGGGGGAATTCGCAATCAACAATTGATTGGTATCTCGAAACACTAGAAAGAATTATGTGATACACTTTATGCATGAGTACGAAGCTTGTCTCAGAGATGCCACTCGCAGTATACGCAGGAATACTTGTCGATGGAAATGACCTCCACATCGCAATCAAAAATGGAGACCTTGTTTCTTACAAAACAACTTCTCCTGAAGGAACTAATACAGAAAAAAACGTATTGGAGTATCTTGAAGCATACGAAATACGAACAAACAATAAAATCGTTGCTGCTGGAATCGTCAAGAACAATGATGAAATTAATTTTAAAGACCTTTCATCAAATTTGTGGCTCAAGCTCGACATTGTTCCATATACATTCACTATTACGGAAGGGAGCTACAAAGAAAAAACCGAACGAGTGGCGAACTTGATTGCAGACCGTTTCGATCCTCAACAAAATATCGATATCTTGTATGGAGAAAACCGTGCCATACACCCACATCGTCTTACCGGTAGGCGACCACTCCGAGACATCGTTTCCAAGGAGCAGTATGAACACTTGAAATCTCTTGCAAAAGAATTTAATACACTCGGAGGACGTATTGCTTTCATAAGTGCAACACCACAAGGAGGAGGTGTGGCACTCATGAGACATGCCTTAATACGCCTCCTGCATCAGTTTAATGTAGACGCACATTGGTACGTACTTATTCCTGATACACGAGTATTTAGCATAACAAAAAAGAAATTTCATAACGTCCTCCAGGGTGTAACGAAACCACCGCCACCACTCACCAAGCACGACAAAGAACTCTTCGAGAAATGGACTGCCAAAAATGCTAGAAAATTTACGGAAGCTTTCACAAAAGCCTCGGTTGTTGTCATTGACGACCCGCAACCATCTGGGCTCATACCATACATCAAAGAAGTAAATCCCAAGGCAAAAATCATATACCGTTCTCATATCCAAGTTGATGCTTCTCTTATCGCCGACCCATCTACCGTGCAAGCGGAAACGTGGAATTACCTGTGGAACAATATCTCACTTGCTGATATTTTCGTAAGTCACCCTGTACGTGCTTTCGTCCCTAAAAACGTGCCGAAAGAAAAAGTGGTATATGCACCTGCAACTACCGACCCACTCGACGGTCTCAACAAGCCGTTACAGAAGAGACACAAGGACTACTACATGACTCTCTTTAATCAGCTATTGTTACAGGCAGGACAGGATCCGATTGATCCAAAACGACCGTACATCATCCAGATAGCACGATTCGATCCAGCCAAAGGTATTCCTGATGTTATCGAAGCATACCGTTTATTGTGTGAGAAACTTGACCAGAAAAAGAAACCGCATCCTCAGCTTGTATTACTCGGACATGGTTCTATTGATGACCCTGAAGGCAAACCGCTGTACCAAGAAACCATTCAACTCATTCACACTGAGCCCTACAAACACCTTACACAAGATATAAAAGTTGCGAGGATACACGCAAGCGACCAGATACTCAACACACTTCTACGTAATGCTCGTGTAGCTTTACAACTTTCACACAAAGAGGGCTTTGAGATAAAGGTGACAGAAGCTATCCATAAAGGTGTACCCATCATCGCCTATAAATCTGGTGGTATACCGCTTCAAATTGAGGATGGCGTTACGGGATTCTTGGTCAAGACTAAAGATGTACATGCTGTAGCAGATCGTCTGTACGATCTGTGTACCGACAACAAACTTCATGCCACTATAAGTTCGCAAGCAAAAAAGGGCTACTGCCGTGATTTCTTCACGATAGGGAATTCGATAACTTGGCTCTACTTTGCACTACAGCTCATGAAAGGGAAGAAGATTACACAAACACAAATCCGCACTTGCACCAACCTTCCAAAAATGTTGTAGTGTACATTTTTTACATTGTACCCTTGACGTTTGTTCTAAAGCATGATATATTATTAATTAGAAAAATGTTCACAAATCAACAAAAAGGAGATACTGTCGTGAAAGTAATTAATTTTGTACTGAGGACAATAAAAAAAAGTAAATACCTTTGGATTTTTGCTCTTTTACTGTTGCTGAGTTGTGAATTCGTCGCTGCTCTCACCCTGTACGGAGACAGGGCAAAGTACGGCTTTTTCTAAATGTACGTGAAAACCAAAGGAAAAACCCTCGGATAATTACACTCCGAGGGTTTTATAAATTTTGTATGGTTTGTACCGTTTTATTGCTACACTATCTACAATGAAATACTTTCAAAAACTAAAGAAATATTACCAACATAATCCTGAAGGCTATTGGTTTAAACGAAAACTTTACGGCTGGGGTTGGACACCGGTCACATGGCAAGGATGGGTAGTAACTGTGGGATATGTTGGGCTCGTGCTATTGTTTACACTTACAGTCGACACAAGTTCAACCATGCAAGATACTATGTTTACTTTTTTGTTACCAGTTACTTTTCTAACAATAACTTTTTTTCGCATCGCATATCGTAAAGGAGAGGAGCCACGTTGGCAGTGGGGTGTACCTGACAGCTTGGAAGAAAAACGCAAATAGGCTAGTTTAGATAGTAATTTTATTTCAAATGAAAGAAACAGTACAAGAAAAACTTTCAAAAATAGTTGAGGTGCAAAAATGCCCCGTTGCTATTGCTGTAATGGAACGTGACGGCAAAATTCTAACAGGCCTCAGAAACTATACAAAAGACAAATGGAAAGATATTTCCGTATGGACTATTCCTGGTGGAAGATGCGACCCAGGAGAAACAGTACAACAAACTCTTATGAGAGAGATCTACGAAGAAGTTGGCATTACAGAGTTTACCGTTAAAGATTTCATAGGTGAGGTTGCAGGTGCCAAAGATGGCGATACGGTATACATGTTTTACTGTACCACTACACAAGATGCCAGACTCATGGAACCTGAAAAATTTTCTGAATGGCGTTGGGTAACTGAAGAAGAGTATATAGATAATAAAGAATACGCAGGATTTAATCCCACTGCACGTTCAATGATAGTTGCGTTTTTAAAGAAGGAAGTTTAATACTTATGTTTAAAAGTTTCTTAGGTCTGACTCCCAAGAATCAAACTAAACAAGACTAGGTGACACTCACCTAGTCTTGACCTAGACTTGTATGAACTTTTAGTCAGGTTGTACTTGGAGTATGAACTCCAGCTCACCTGTAGCCCTTTCAGGAAGAAAGAACACTCCGCGAGGTGTAACATCTTTTGTCTCAATAAGAGAGGTAAAACTCAAAACCTTGTTTGTAAACTCACGAAGAACATAACGCTCGTTGAGTAAAAATCGCAAGTCAACATCAAGTACGGCATTATGAAAAACTACAGCCTTACCGTCTTTTGTAAATGAGAGTTTACGCTCTGAGTTTTCAGGAGAAACAAATGTTCTCAGATACTCATGTCCCTCGTCATCTCCTTCGTCTGCAATAAGCATAAAACCAATGAGGAAATGGTCAATTTTCGAGTATATAAGATACAGACCACCTTGTTCACATTCGCTTGTAAAGTTTTTCATACCCACCACCTCAAAGTTAAAAGAATGAATGTTGAACTAAACACCTGCAATCTAGAAGTACTATACAGTTTTTTAACTAAATTTCTACTTACATACGGTCGAAATTAACAGGCTTGAAAGAATGTATATCTCATGCATACTACATTTTGGACGTTCACCGTAGTTCAAAACTCATCAGAAACAGGAGATTGGCATGAAAAGAACAATATGGAACGTTGTACTGGGATTTCTCTGGTTATTTGTAACTTCTTCAAGTGTCGCCCAAGCCGAAGAAAAAGTGATTCCTCCTCAAGATGATTACTTTCTCGCGATTTCTTTTGCGAGTAAAGATCCCAATGTAAAGAAGTATAAATTCAAGGAAAGTATTGAACGACTCGATGTTCATGCTGTTTACCAAGAACTTACACAGTTTGAGGAAATTACTCAGGTATCACTACATAATGACGGAATCGCTATTACCCGTAAGACCAGCACCCCCTGGGCAGATTTGGAAAAGAAGGTGATGCTCGTCTTGAAAGATCAATTCAAAGTGACAGGATATGTCCTCTTCGATGGGAACAAGCTTACCGAAGAACAAATAAAGCGATACCTTTCAGGTACATAACAACACCAAGCCGGATTAGTACATTGTCGAAAGTGGCAGAGACCCGCACGTACCAAGTGTGGGTCCTTCTTATTTTTCGATAATGACGAGGGGAGAGAATTATGTAACAATATAAGGGTAAGAAAGATTTGTTAAATATATTTTTTAAACATTAGCGTAAAATTACTAAACGTAGCACTAATTCGCGACCGCAAATTAGTGCTACGTTTTAAGGGATATGGCAAACAAAAAAATAGCTGGGGTAGGAATACTTTTGAGAACACCTCAGGGAACTTTTTTATTTCAAGAACGCGACAGGAACTTAGAAAGAAATCCAGGACGTATTGCCCCCTTCGGGGGTGGAATTGATTTAAATGAGGACCCTCTCCAATGCGCTATTCGTGAACTCTCTGAAGAACTTGAGCTTGATGTACAAAAAGAAGATCTCATTGAAGTAGGGGTGTTTGAAAGTCACTACACTAAGCAGACTTTCATTCAAATTTATTTACTTAAAAATATTGTATCTGACAACCTCACACTTCACGAAGGAGAAAGTATTGTTGAACTTAGTCTAGAAAACGCTCATAAAAACGAGCTTGTAACTGATTTTACAAAGGAGGTACTTAGGTCATTGGTACAATTTGAAATTTAAAACATCTTGAGTCGAAGCAAGAAAAACACAAAGAATTAATAGTCACGTAAGAAAATACCCCCTAATCCTTATTGACCGACCGTCCCATAAGGATTAGGGGTGGGGAAGTGGTGGTGAATAGTAATACCGGAAGTAGCTTTGAGTATATTAAACACTAGCTTAAAGATTACTTACTATAGAACTAATGCATGATCGTGAAATACAGCTATGGTGGAAGTGAAATCTGTATAAAAGGTACTAATTACCTTTTATACTAATCGTGTATTACCCGCGAACGAAACCTTGACAAATGTTAGTAAAAGAGGTATAGTACTGAACAGTACTTTTTGCAAAGTATCCATTTATTTTGTAGGTGGATAAATCATAAACTTAAGAAAGAGAGGTATATTATGTTCGCTGATTATTCTCCCGTTCCAAATTTTCCGCCGTCTGAATCAGGTCAGGTTCTTGTCATAGAAAGACATGACTCAGAAACGAACGCTGAAGACATCATTGCGGAAGCCCGCAGGGCAGGTGCTACTTCTGTCGATGGCGACGGTGATGAGATTTTTTGGATTGTTTTTGCGAGTGAACCCCGCCGCGTGTGGGATTTCACCTTGACCTCATTGCAGAACACCATCAAAAAAATGTAGCTCGCAGGCAACAATAGGGAGTGGCAATGTGCCACCCCAGGGCATCACCCACTCACCCTGAGCCGTTAGTACTACTAATGGCTCATTTCTTTTCAAAAAATTTATAATGTTATTAGAGTGTCAGACACTTTTTTCCATACGAGCTTTAACTTTTATTACTAGCACTTTTATCAAGGTACCGGGTACCTTGATAAAGTGAGCCATCTAGAGTATATGAGGAAAGTGACGTTTGGGATTAATTATGTAACAATATAGGTAGGTGGTTAGAAAATTTTAATTGCTAATACTTAAATATATGTACGAAACACTACAATTTGATATAGCCAACTTACTGCTTTTTACCATGCCTGGATTTTTTCTTTTGTGGTCCGTGGGGTACAGGGCAAAAAGTGATTTTGTGTTTTTTATGTTCAGTATGTTTTGGGGGAATGCACTGATGATGATTTTCATTTACAAAATCTCCTTTATGAAATGGATGACTCCTCTCCTCAACAACCCGTACGCAGGAGCAGTCGTGTTTTCAATTTTCGCGTACGCACTAGGCTCAATGATTAAGTGGGTAAAGCCGAGGGTTAAGTAGTAAAAAACTATTTATGTTTGAAAGACTTATAGATAACAATGAAATTATTAAATCTCTAAAAGAAAGTCTAGAAGATAGAACCACTAGTCCAATTTATGGCGTTTTTATTATTTCTTGGATGGTCGTACATTGGAAATTTTTATACACAGCGCTCTTTGTTAGCGAAGACAAAATTTGGCAAACAGAAATGTTATTAAAGAGTGATTACTTATCCTTAACTTTTTTTGACTTCAATAGTTTGGATTTTTATATTCTGTTGATTTTACCTTTCTTCCTAACTTGGATACTTATTTGGAAAATTCCCCAATGGGTTTCGATTAAAGCCTATGAAGAGGCTCAAATTAATGAAAGAAAGAAAAACGAAATAAAACTAAAAACTAAATCGCTTCTACTTAAGGGACAACTAGAAATTTTGGAACTCACCGATCAGAATAAAGAAAAAGAAGTTAAGATAATTCAAAAAGAAGAAGAGATCAATAAAATTGACCCTACGGCTGAATGGTCAAAAGAATTTAAAGAGATTGTGACAAAAAATGGACATCTTATATCTGCAATTGAATTTGGAAAAAAAATTGTTTATAGAACTCAAGGTAGATTTGCCACCTTGGCTAGCGATGCTCAAAATGGGTACAGAACATATATTACACCTGATTCTCTTGCAATCTTAGATACATTCAACCTTATTACTTTTACTTCAAAAGAAAGAGATATAATTGATTTTACTGAAAAAGGTAAGTTTTTTGTACAAAAATTATCTACTCACTCAACATCTTGAAAGACAGAATATTGCGCGACACAATATCGAAGTATTTTGGAGTTACTTTTAACTTTTAACTCCGTTTAATCTTTCATCTCACGACCTCCATGAACTTCTCATGGATGTCCCGGAGGCGTTTGTTAATGACGTGGGTGTATAATCTGTGTGGTCGCAACGTTCTTGTGTCCCAGAAGCTCCTGTACACTCCTCAAATCCGCTCCATGGTTCAAGTAGGTCAAACTCTAGCAACTCTTATACATAATTACTTCTTTACTATCTGTTACAACTTATGTAATGTTTACATATGGTTAAAAAACGAATTCATAATCCAACCACTGGTAAATACTACCAAATCAGACAACGAACTACTTCTGAGGGAAAAAAAGGGCAGATATGTGGCACATATAAAAACGTTAAGAAAAATTATGGCAACGCAATAAAGCATCTTGGTAGAACATAAACATGGCGAAACTTAAATACATCTCAGCTGAAAACTTAGCTGAGATAGTTGAAATAATTCAAAGTTTTAACTACATTAGCAAAGAAGAAGTACCCCAGTACGATGATGAACCCGATAGAATTGATGATTATTTCGAACTCATTGAACGCTTAAAAAACGATACGTATTATCCGGATATTTACTCAAAAGCTTCAGCATTATTTCTGAATATTAATGCTCATTTATTTTTTAATGGGAACAAACGCCTAGCAGTTTTTAGTTTGACATTTTTTCTTGAAAATAATGGATTTCATCCAATACCTCTTACTAAAAAAGATTACTCGAAACTTTTACAAGATTGTTTTGGAAAACATACATTAGATGATTTTGAAATTTTTTCACCAACAGATTTTGCAATGTACAACCTAGCTTTAATCACAGCACGGTACAATGAAGAAGGTAAGAGTTTTGATGACATAAAACTACAAACGCAGAGTTTTTTAAAACACACTTTTCAATCAACTTTATAAAGATACATACTATTTAAATCCTCGGCCCCTTCAGCAAGCTCACATCTTTTAACTTTCAACATTTAACTTTTAACTCCGTTTCTTAATCCTTCAGCGGATGGAACTTGCGGTGCGTATCCTCGGCATACTTATCTGAGGCATGCACGTAGCGTGTGTTCGTCTCAAGTGACTCATGTCCGAGGAGTATCTGTATCGCTGCAGGGTTAGCCCCTTGCTCAGCGAGATAGGTGGCGAAACCGTGACGAAGTGAGTGAGCGCTCGTGGGTATGTTTATACCAAGAAGTTCTCTATACGACTTTATTTTGGCTTGTAGATAGTTAGGTGAGATATGTTTGACCTTGTTGCCAGCATTTGCCCCTCGCATAGAAACAAAGAGGTACGGAAAATCGTCAGTACGTTCGACTAGATAATTTTTTATATGTCTTTGTGCTCGGTCCGTTAAATAAATGAAGCGTTGCTTTTTTCCTTTACCCTCTATAAAGATACGACCTGTCGCATCGAGCTGTATGCGCCGCAGATTGATGAGCTCAGAAATACGCATACCACTTGCAAAGAGGGTCTCAAGCATTGCTCGGTTACGAAGCGCGACTATTTTGTTTTTCTCAAAAATATTTGGGGACTCAATAAGTTTTGTTAGCCCTTCATACTCACTGACCTGTGAGTGGCGCAATTTGTTCACGTAAACCAATTTTATAGACTCAGGTAAAACTGGCACTGGAAAATTCATCTCGACTAAGTATGAAAAATATCTCCTGAGGGAAGTTATTATTCGATTAATTGAGCGGTTATTAAGCACCACCTTTGCTTTTTCTCCATGAGCAGTTTTTCGGTCACTTGAGCTCAAATATATTACAAACTGCTCGATTATATCTTTTGTAATCTTTGAAAAAGAAATTTTTTGGTGTTCACGCTCTAAATAACTGTCGAAGGTGTTTAGGTCACGCTCATAATTGTAAATTGTTTCGGATGAATATCCGTTTAGTTTGAGTTGCTCCAAAAACTCTTTTGAGTAGGGAAGTGTCATATCGCAAATGCTACACTGTTTTGAAATTCAAGTGCATAATATTCTGAAGGAACAAACAGGAAAATACTCTGTGGCATTGTGTGCAGATTTATCCATGATTTGTACAAAGACGTTGTTCCAACTTCAACAAAAAGGTTTGGGTAATTTTCTTTGTATACACCAAGGTCAGATCTTCCTTGATTTAGATAAGGTTCATTGACTACCTCAAAACCATTTTCAATAAAATGGCTTTTTATTATTGTCATCATTTTTCTATGCCATTCACTTCCATGATACTCATCGTTTTCAAATTGCTCTAAGTTTGTTACATCATCAACCCAAAGACTGTTTGCTTGTTTGCTTTTCAATTCTTTTACCTTTATATCACCACGGACAATAGAAACACTTATTTGTCGAAGCATCTCGTCGAGGGAAATGGGTAAGTTTTGCAAATCCCTTCCACGTTCAAATTCACTAAAATCAAAAACTTCGCGTAGCCATTTCTTTTCTTTAACAACAGATGCTTCAACTTCATGCCAGGGCAATACTTGTTCTGTATTTATCATGATAGTTTGATTAATTGTTACTAATAATTCTTAGCTAAATATTCAAGGCTCCGCTAATTTTTCATCTCACCACCTCCATGGAACTTTTCGTGGACGTCACGTAGTCGCTTGTTGGTGACGTGGGTGTAAATCTGCGTCGTCGCAACGTTCTTGTGACCTAGGAGCTCTTGTACGCTCCTCAAGTCCGCTCCATGGTTCAGTAGGTCAGTAGCGTACGTGTGGCGAAGGGTGTGTGGTGTCACTTTCTTAGAGAGGCCAGCGAGTATCGCACACTTTGATATCATGGTCTGAATATGTCTCGGTGAGAGTCTCTTTTGGTCCGGATCCTTAGAATGTACGTTTATAAAAAGTGGTTTATAGACATCTCGACGAGCTTTGAGATAGACACGTAGCCACTCTGCAGACCGTGGGGAAATAAAGATAGTACGTATGTGTTTACCTTTACCAACAATAGAAAGTTCATAAGTACGCTCAGTACTTTTGTCCTGTAGAAACGACACATTATCGACATTGAGTGCTACAAGCTCAGAAATACGCATACCAGAGGAAAAGAAAAGCTCCATGATGGCTCGATCCCGAATCCCAATAAACGTTGCTATGTTCGGTACCGCAATCATCTTCTGTATGTCATGTACATCAAGAAATGTGATAGTCTCATCGTCTTTCTGTTTTGCCAATTTTATTTTTGATGAGGGAAGTGTCTCTATATCTCTTTCTGCTAAAAAAGCTAACATTGCTCGAAGTGCTATGAGGTAGTAGTTTTGAGATTTCTTACTCAAGTATTTGCCTCGTGGTGATTTGTACTCACGTGCCAAGTACAGTCGATAATCCCAAATATGCTCTGAGGTAAGCTCGTGGGGGAGGAGATTTTCATTGCCAGTACTGCGGAGCCATTTTACAAAAAGTTTTAAGTACTGATTGTAATTCTTTTGCGTGTTGTTGGAAAGACCTTTCTCAATCTCACAGTAGTCGAGGAAGGGTATAAGGTATGTCGCTATAGGTTTTTGACTCTTTGAAATCGCCATATAGGGTATAGAATACTATACATCCTCATACGCACAATATACGTAAAACGAAGTACTGGGGATAAATATATAGCCTAAACCAGATAAGTTATCCACAGTCAAAAAAATCCTACTCAAATCATAAATGACTTTTAAGAACTTTTAATTACGTGCACTTATGACTGCACTAAAAATGTGTACCGTAAATCAACCTGCAGTTTGTCGCCCTTCATGCTCATACTGTTTTGTTTGAACTTTTAATTTTGTACTTTCAACTTTAAACTCTTGACCCTCTGCTCTACCCTCTCCGCCTCCCCCACTTTTAATGTCGCACAATATTTCCTTAAGTTAAAAGTTATAAAGTTGAATGTTAAAAGTCGGAGGGAACCGAAGAGTTGAAGAGTTGTGAGTTGAAAATGGATTGCCACGCCTGCGGGCTCCCTCCTTCGCTTTCACCGAAGCTACGGCAGGACAAGCGCAATGACGGCGACTACGGAACTATCGAAAGAACTACAAACCCGCACATGGTGCGGGTTTGTAAACTTTTAACTTTATAACTTTCAACTTTTAACTCACTCTGGGAGGTGTCTCGTAAAGTGCTTCTTCAACGTCTCATCCAGTGCCTTCTGGAAACGCATCGCATGTTTGGGTGAGAGTACGATATCTCCCACAATGATACCTGTACCTTGGTCTGGTCGTAGGTATGCGAACTGCATCATAACCTCCTCATCGGTCACGTTTATTTTTACACTGTTGGCGTAGGTTGGTTTGGTATCGTTAGGAATTTGTACTTTGATTTCCTTTGGTGCTTGTTTTTCTTCGTTCATATTAATTTGATTACACGTGTATAAGAGGCTCTTTTTTCACAGCTTTTATTATACTTGAAAAAGCAAGTTCTGTACGGAGTTCCTATACGAGTTAGCGAGTAACGAGTAGCGAGTTAAGAGAAAAAAACTTAGATTGCCACGCCTGCGGGCTCCTTCGCTAAGCTACGGCAGGACAAGCGCAATGACGCCGACTGCCAAACGGTTTTGGAGGATTTTTAGGACTTACGTAAACGGATGCAGTTCTAGGAAAACGAGCAAAATGGAGTGAGCTGTACTCGGATGTACAGTGAAGGACATTTTGTGAAGTTTGACAACGAAATGCGCCGTTTACGTAAGTCCAGGTTTAGAGGTAATCCATTGGATTAAGATACGCACTATACGCAGATATCGGCACCGTCACCGTTGGACCACTTCTGCAAGTATACTGTTTAAACTGTACCGCGTCAGATGCATACACCGTGAAATGCAAATGAGGTCCTGTTGCGTAGCCGGTATTTCCACTGTGTCCGAGAAGCTGTCCGGTAAGTACTGACTGCCCTTTAGACACACTAATAGATGAGAGATGCGCATAGAGCGTCGTCAGTCCATTGCCGTGTCGCACGAGCACCCACATTCCATACTGACAGTTCGCAGCTACGGTATAGTTCACATCTACTACCGTTCCAGCGAGTGCAGCCATAATAGGTGTACCTATCGATGCACCGAAATCGATACCGTTGTGTCCATATCCGTTGTATGCGCCTGAGCGAGCAAATTCTGTATTACCAAAGTATTGTGTTATGGGTGGTACATTCCCTCCAAATGGCCACTTAAGCACACCCGAACCCGCGGCTGGTATGGTTTTGGGGTCAAGTATGAATTGCAACTTCGATTCATATTCTCGCATTTGTTTTTCAAACGCTTCACGTGCTGCCTTCTTTTCCTCAAGGATTTTTTGATAATTTGATTCTTTATTTTTTGTTTGACTCAGTAATGAGTCTTTCTGATCTATCGTACTGACCAGTACATTTTCTTCTCCAGAAAGCTCTTTCTTAAGCTCACCAAGCTCTCCTCGCTTTTCAAGTGAGTTGAGTTTTGCTTTTTCATATTCTTCCTTGAGAGCACTCATTATTTTCGTTGACTCACGAAGCGAATCCTGTAAAAGCGACTGCTCTTCAAGTGCGTCCCAGACCTCCGCTATAGAGTCATACCCAAGTATGATTTCTACCACGGTCTGATTTTCGGTCTGATCAACTTGCCTGAATGACTCAGCTACCGCTTCCATGTTTTTTTGAATTTCAAGCTCCTTGATATATATCTCACGTTCAAGCTCTTGTATCTCAAGATCAGTTGATGAGATCTTTTTCTCAGTGCCACGAATCTCTGCTTTCAACTTGTCACGAGAAAGGTCAAGTTCATAAATTGCATTTTGTAGCGTTTTCTTTTCCGCACCTACAGTGTTGAGTTGGGCTTCAAACTTTTTTATTTCCTGCTCTATTGCTTGCAATTGTTTCTGACTCTCACTTATCTTTAGTCTTAAGTCATCTGCCGTCTCCTGTGCACCAACCGTATGGGTGACCACGCCGACGGCGACAACACCTCCAAGAATACCAAGAGCAAGTATTTGAACTATTCTTTTTGAAAATGGTATTGAAGTAAACATCATAAATACAAAGCACGTGCATTATTGAGTCTTGTAAGCGTCTCTTCTTTTCCAAGAGCCTCTGCTAGTATAAACGGATCAGGTGACCGTTCCTTACCCGAGAGCGCTACACGCAAGGGCCACAGTACGCCACCCTTCCCTTCTGCTTCTGCGTATGCCCATACCGCACCTTTGACATTTTCATAAATAAATGTTGCAGTATCAACCGAATCAATAAGCTCAGCAACTTTACGCAATCTATCTTTCACTCCCTCAGGATGTGGGTCTTTTTTCCATGCAAGCATTCCCTGCTCTACTACAGGTCTCTTTTCGTAAAAATCATACTCCCCTGTCATAACTGCTTCCTTAAGCTCTGCCCATGTCGAAAAACGCTCCAACATATCCTCCACAGCCTTAGAAGAGCGCTATTGCCCTCTAACTGCGCCTTAAGTTCACTTATCAGTGTTTCCCTTGGCAGGAGCTTCCTGTGCTCTTTGTTGAACCATTTAAGCTTTTCTATGTCGAATACTGCACCACTTTTTTGTAAGTGATCAAGTGAAAAATCTTGCACCAACTCTTCTATACTGTATATCTCTTTTTCAGTACCTCCATTCCACCCCAAAAGCGCAAGGTAATTGATGATAGCGCTTGGAAGAAAGCCTTGTGTGCGGTACTCCGTAACTGCTACCGCCCCCTTGCGTTTACTCATTTTTGACCTATCAGGTGCGAGTATCATGGGAAGATGTGTATACTGAGGCCTTTCAAAACCACATGCTTCTAGTATCAGAATTTGTCGTGGGGTGTTTGAAATATGATCATCACCACGTATGACATGTGTAATATCCATAAGTGCGTCATCGACGACGACGGCGAAATGATACAATGGGTCAGTGAGCGAACGTGCGATTACAAAGTCCCCAAGCTCTGTTGTATCAAAGGTAATCTCTCCACGTATAGTATCTGTAAACGTGAGCAATGTGTTAGGGTTGCGAAGTCGCACCACTTCAACCTCACGTGTCTCATCATCCTTAGCTTTTTCTTTTGAGATGTACGCTTTATTGCTCTCCACTAGCTCTTGTAATTTTTTGACATATACATCAGTTCGTTCTGATTGACGATACAGCTCATCATACGTAAGTCCGAGCCACGCAAGACCATCAAGAATATCGTCTTCATACTTTTTCTCAGTGCGTGACTTGTCGGTATCTTCGATACGCACAATAAATTCTCCCTTCATCTTCTTTGCATAGAGATAACAAAAGAGCGAGGTTCGTGCAGTACCAATATGGAGATACCCACTTGGACTTGGTGCTATTCGTGTGCGTACTTTTTTTTCAACGTTCATATTACTTTTCGTGCTCTAACATCATCTTAACCAACTCCTCAGCAAGAATATGAGCCGCCTCAGGTCGAGCAAATGATTTTGCTCCTGCTTTCATTTTTGCCAAAAGGTCGGGATTAGAAAGGATGCGATCTACTTCTGCGACAAGAACATGCTGTGTAAAATTCTCTTGTTCAATAACTTCAGTCGCACCACTGCGTGCGTATGCGTACGCATTTCTCCGTTGGTCTCTACTTACCTCTTCTGGAATGGGTACGAGAATGGAAGGTCTACCCCAACACGCAATCTCAAAAATTGATCCAGAACCTGCACGAGAAATAATCAAGTCAGCGCACCCTGCGGCATTGCGAAGCTCAATTTCATTCAAAAATGGAAAGGCTCGATAGCGGTCTGTGTGTTCATGTCCCCGAAGCTCCACACTCACAAGATCTTTATATGCTTCGAAATTTTCCTTCCCTATCTGGTGTATTATCTGATACTTTTCAAGAAGACTCGCCAGTGCCGAATGTAGCGTGCTATTAATATGCTCTGCACCCTGAGAACCCCCCACAATAAAAATGGTCGGTATTTCAGATGAAAAATTAAAGTAGTCATGTGAACCTTGTGTACTCGGTATACGCACTTCCGCACGAGTAGGATTCCCCACATAAGCAACCCTGTCTTTGTGTTGAAAAAATTCCACGGACTCCGGGTAGCTCACTGCGATGCGTTTTGCAAATTTTCCCGCCCATAAATTTGCTCTACCTGGAATCGCATCCGAGTCATGAACAAACACGGGGATGCGTAAGATTCGTGCAGCAAACACTACAGGGACCGATGCATACCCCCCTTTGCTAAATACGACGTCAGGAAAAATATTAAAAAGGACATGAAGCGCCCGAGGGAGTGCGAACAGCGTCTTTAAAAGATCCGTAACATTTGTGAGCGAAAAGTACCGACGTAGTTTTCCCGCTGCAACGTGCTTGTACTGAATATTATTTTTATAGAGAGAAAGCTCATCGTAGGGACTGTTCGAGATGTAATACAACTCTGGTTTGATAAGATTTTTTTTCTCGACAATATCATTTATTTCTTCCGCCACTGCAATAATGGGAAAAAAATGTCCGCCTGAACCTCCTCCTGTAAATACTATTTTCATATAGTGTTTCGAATTGATTTATATCGAGAAATATTAAGTACCATACCTACTCCCGCCAACGCAAACAGTAACGATGTGCCTCCGTGACTAATAAACGTGAGCGGTTCTCCTGTTAAAGGTATCAACCCAGTCATAGCTCCAATGTTCATGAATGATTGAGTTATGATAAGTATAACAACTCCAATCACTATCAGTCCACCAAATCTATCAGGGGCACGCGAAGCAATAAGAAGACCTCTCAAAGCAAAAAACACAAACAATCCTAAAAGTGCCACACTTCCCACAAAACCAAATTCTTCGGCAGCGACACTGAAGATAGAGTCCCCTATTGGTTCTGGGAGGTAACTAAATTTCTGAACACTCTGTCCAAAACCTCTTCCAAACCACCCACCTGATCCGATAGCTATCAACGATTGCTTAATTTGATATCCCGAACCGCTCGGATCGCTTGCCGGATCCATAAAAGTAGTTACTCGCTCCAGTAGGTACGGTCGTGAGAGTGCGAGCACGCAGATCCCAAGAAAAAGAAGTAGACCTAAAAACAAAAGATGTTTTACCCGAACACCTGCAGTAATGGTGACAGCGACACCCGTCGTTCCCAGAATCAAGAAAGTTCCTGTGTCAGGCTGAAGGAGGAGGATGAGACCAGTGACGGCGAGAGCTCCTACCAGTCCTCCGAGTGAGAAACGAATATCTTTAAGCTTGCGATAGTGTGCGCTGTAGAACCACGCTAAAAATAAAACAAAGGATAGCTTAAGAATTTCTGCCGGCTGGAGGGATATCCCAAAGACAGAAAGCCATCGTCGAGCGCCATTAGCCTCATACCCAAGCCCTGGGATAAAAACGCACATTGTTAACACCAATGCTATGCCAAATATATACGGTACGTATGCACGGTATGACCTGTAGGGAATGTTTGCCATGGTAAAGAGTGCAACGAGTCCCCCGAAAACCCCAAGAATAAACTGAGATTTTGCAACACTCGAAAATTGCACCCCATCACGAGCCAAGAGTCCAAGCGATGCGGAGCTAAAAATAAACACCCCAACAATAACCAAAACAAGTGTGGTGATAAGAAAAGGACGGTCAAAATGTTTTGTTGCTGCAGGCATAGGACTACAATGAGCCGGCAAGGGCTATAATCACTCCAAGAAAAGCCATTACCGCAGAGAGCACCCAGTACCGCATGGTGACTTTGTACGAGGGCCAGCCTATGGCCTCAAAGTGGTGGTGCAGTGGTGCAATACGAAAAACCTTTTTTCCACGCAATTTTTTGGAGGATACCTGTATAACATCAGAAAGCACAGTGATGACGAGTGGGAAGGCAATAATCGGCAATACTGCTACTCCCTTCCCGTCCGCAATCTTATCAGTCATAAATGCCGTAATAGTGAGTGCTAAGGTCAAACCCATAACCCCAGTTTCAGTCATGTAGAATCTAGCCGGTGGAATGTTAAACCATAAGAACGCAAGGAGTCCCCCGACGACCGTAGCACAAAAAGCTGCAAGGTCAATTTGATGTTGTGCAATAGCAATCATGCCATACGAGGTAAACATCATCACAAAGACACCTCCAGAGAGTCCATCTATTCCATCGATAACTCCCCCCGCATACACGGCTATTCCCACAAGCACAAAAAATGGAATAAACCATATACCAAATTCAAACACCCCATCGAATGGAATAGAAACTGAAGAGACATCTAATCGTTCATAGAACCACCACCCTGCAAAAACATAAAAAATTCCGACAATCAACAAACGTCGTGTCAGTGACAACCCACCGGCAAAATGTTTGCCATTCCCCAGTATTTCCATGAGGTCATCAATAAAACCAACCACAGCTCCCACAAGGAGTGCACTGAGAGGAAGCCACGTTTGACTACGTGAGAGGAACTCAAGTTTTTGCAACGCAGCACCTCCGAACCAACGCTCAAGAATCCAAAGTCCCGAAATAGTAATAAAGACACTTGCCCATATGACAATACCGCCCATTCGCGGAGTTCCAACTTCTTTGTTTTTGTGAAGCTCATTAAAAAGAGGTGTGTCACCTCCTGCGTACCCGGCTTTCTTACCCGAAGTCTTTTTCCAGCATTTATACTTATAGAGGTAATGCGATATAACTGGCGTGATGGCCATCCCAACGAAGAATGCTATTGCAGTGGGGCTGATTACTTTGATAAGATCGACGACCATAATTTCTTAAAAACAGGTACAGTATACCACTTAGAAGTAGCTTCTACAGCACTTCATGTGTCTTATACGTGAATGTACGCATTGACATTGATTGATTTTTAGGTTACAATATATGGCAGAATGAATACAAAGTTTTTTACATCAAAATTCTAAGGATAGGTGAAGAAATGAAGATACTACATGCAATACTGCTGTTTGTGACAATAGCTTTCTTGAGCTCGTGTACAACGCCTCCAACGAGCACGGTGATGTTGGCGAGAGACTTGAAACTACAAATCAAAGAAGACGTGCCAACTCCCCAACAACCTCAACCGCAAAAACCTGAACCGCAACAACCTGAACCGCAACAACTATCTGAAGACAAGGAGATACTTTTCCAGAATATTGTTCGCAAAGCTCGACGGTTAGACTACGACGGTCTTCGTTTAGTCAATGATATTATAGATACGCCTTGGGAACAGAGGGCGGATCCGAACCTCGAGATTGTCTTGATGATGGTCAAGAAAGAAGGATTTCCTGCTTTCTTGGAAAAAATTCTGCAGACTCCACGACTTGTGCGGATTCCCAGAGACAGGAGTGCTCTCGTTATTTTAGAGAGTGAGAAAAACCCAGGAGTACAGAATGTCTTTATTGAGGTACCTGCTGAGTATATGCATGAGGACGACAGCATTTACGACTGGATGCCCGATATGGCTCTATGGGTCAAATACGTAGACCTCAAAGCCAACCTGTTGACAGACAGAACGCCGAAAGAAGCGTTCTTAAGCCTGTTCTGGATGGCAAACAAAGTAAAAAATCCAGAGCTAATGAAAGCCTTAGAACAAAAAAACTGGGATTGGGCTAAGATGCCTCACCCGAAGGACACCGTGGCAAAAAAGATGTACATACCGATAGCCACGTTGGAAAAAAACAAAGGGCTGTGAAGTACGAAGCCGGACAAAACAATGTCCGGCTTTACCTATTCCACATTTTTTTATGGGTATGGGGCATGTGATATAATAATCAAATGGATGAAACTCCAAAACATTCCCTAGCATACTGGTTGGTTTCTATTCTCCTCCTTCTTCTTGTACTTGGATTAGCCGTGCAAGCATATTTTATGTATACGCTTTCACAAAAACTAAACATAGTGAATCAAAATAATGCTTCAACCACAGACGCCCTTACCACACTCAGCTCTACGACAATTAGTCGTTTTGAGGAAAACGAGAAAAAATTTGTACAGTTTTCTGACATGCTCTACGAAGAACAACAGGTTACAGTAGCACTTACTGATGCTGTAGATAAATTTAAACGACAAGTGGGCAAACTTACTGGTACCGTTGACACACTTGAAAAGCTCACAACCACTGACCCTGAGTTGCTACAGAAATACTCACGTATTTACTTTTTAAACGAGCACTACAAACCCGCAGACCTTTCACTCATTGAAGAAAAATTTGACTATGTTAATGGTAAAGAAGTGACGATAAGCAGTGAGGTGCTACCGTTCCTCTCCGACTTGCTCGAGGAAGCAGAGGATGATGGTGTGGACCTTATTGTTCTCTCTGGCTATCGCTCTTTTACGGAGCAAGGCACGCTCAAAAATGTATACACGACAAACTATGGTGTCGGTGCAAATAGATTTTCAGCTGACCAAGGGTACTCGGAGCATCAGCTCGGGACCGCAGTTGATTTTACGTCGACGAGTATTGGAGAAAACCTTTCACAGTTTGAACACTCAGAAGCTCACACTTGGCTCCTTCAGAATGCACACAAGTATGGCTTCGTAATGTCTTACCCCGAAAACAATGAGTACTACATGTACGAACCTTGGCATTGGCGCTTTGTGGGCACGAAGCTTGCACGATACCTCGATCGAGAAGCCAAGAATTTCTATGACATTGAACAGCGCGAGATTGATACCTACATCACTTCCCTCTTTGACTAGGTAAGGCTTACGGAATTAACGGGAGTTCCGATTCTCAAGAGCTTTTCTATTTACTTACATTTATGAAAGGAGTAGCGCCACCTGTAACGGTTGGAAGTACACCGTTCCATTTTTCTAAAGCTCGGAGCTCAAGAACAGCTGGATTAGAACGTAGTGCATCTGCCTCGATTCTAATTGCCTCCGCTTTTCCTTTTGCCTCCTCTATTTTTTGTTGTGCTTCGTATTTTACTTGTTCAAGTTTGTTTTTACTTGCGAGAGCATCTTGTTCCGCTGTTACTTTCTTTTCAATTGATTCATTGAATGACTCTGAAAAATCAAAGTTTACAATATTTACCTCATGTACAATTATTCCCTTACTTTCAAGTTTGTTTTTAATGTTCATGTATATTAAGTCGCGAACATCTGAACGTTTTGTTATAAGCTCTTCTGCTGTGAACTGAGCTGTTGCATTTTTTATTGATTCTTGAACTGCTGGGTCAATAATTCTTGTCGTATAATCGTTGCGTAACTCACGATACAAATTTGCAACATTATCGGATTTTACTTGATAGTTTACAGCTATTGTTGTGCTTACAGCCTGTAAATCTTTTGAAGCGCTTCCTGTTGGTACTTCGCTTTTTTGTATCTGCACGTTTACAATTTTCACAGTTTCTATAAAAGGTATCTTAAAGTAAAGACCTTCGTCTTTTACTTCACCTGTAACTGCACTAAAACGAAGCAATACACCTCGCTCACCAGCACCAACCGTTCCCCATGCTGTAAAAAAGCCAATAATAAGGATTACAATAATAATTGTATGCGGCAAAAATTTTACTACTTTTACATTACCATCTTCATTTTTTAACATATTATATTCAATTAAATGCTCTCGGTATCAATCGATACCGCTAATATCAAGAACACCGTGTCCCTTGAAATTCCCTACCCTGTTGTCAATATCTATGGGAGAAGAATATTATAGATTTTTACCATTGCGATTATACTCCATTTACAGATTTACGAAAGTAGTCTGACGGCGACCAAAAATTCATATTTACAAAAAACCGCAGAAGCGGTTTTTTGTTTTTGTATTTGAGAAAAATATTTACTAGGACTTACGAAAATGGATGGAGTTCTAGGAAAACGAACAAAATGTTGCGAACTGTACACGTCGTACTGTGAGCGACATTTTGTGAAGTTTGACGACGAAATTCGCCATTTTCGTAGGTCCGCAAGGATTAGCGTTTGCTCCACTGCGGTGCCCGTCGCGCCTTCCTAAGTCCGAACTTGCGTCGCTCTTTCATACGTGGGTCTCGCTTGAGGTAACCAGCTGCCTTAAGAGGCTTGCGGAGTGCTTCCTCAAACTTGGTAAGTGCTCGTGCAATACTGTGACGAACCGCTTCTGATTGTGAAGAAATACCACCCCCGTGAACGAGTACCGTAACAGAAAACTGTTGCTCAAGACCTTCTATCGCAAGTGCTTGTGTGACATGAGAACGCAATACGTCAGTAGGAAAATACTCTTCAACAGTCTTACCATTCACCACAATATCAGCCTTCTTCGCAGGGGTGATACGTGCACGTGACGTCGATGTCTTACGTCGTCCCACTGCCTCAATGTATTGTACTGTTTCTTTTGTTGCCATACGTTTGTTTACTCGCTTATGGTTAGATTCTTCATACACTTTGCACGCAAACGATTGCTTGGGAGCATCCCATATACCGCCTTTCGTACTACCTCACTATAGCCCTTCTGGTCAATAAGTTTCTGCATGGTAAATTCACTCAATCCTCCTGGGTATCCTGAGTAACGAACGTATGTTTTACCATCACGCTTTCGTTCTGAAATCATAAGCTTTTTTGCATGTTCTACTTTTACTCGAACAGGAGCTACGGTATTTCGTGCAACATCAGTACGGTGCTTACCCATGAGTAGGGTAGCCACCTCACTTGCTACACGCCCGAGGCGCTTTCCACTTGCATCAATAACATGATTTTCGTAGTTGTTGTCTGACATAATTTCTATACAAATCCAATATATGCTTTTACTGCTCCGTCTCCACTTCGTACACCGACTCGTACAATACGGGTATAGCCACCCTCACGCTTTGCAAATCGAGGTCCAAGCGTATCAAACAACTTCTTCATAGCCATGGTGTCATTCCCTAGACGTGCGCCTATAAGACGTCGTTTTGCAACTGAGTCTGTTTTTGCATGGGTGATAAGCTTTTCAACGTATGGTCGAAGTGACTTGGCTTTGGCTTCCGTAGTAATAATCTTCTCGTTCAGGATAAGGTTATGAGCAAGAGATCGCATAAGAGCCACACGAACCTTTCGTTCTCGTCCAAATTTTCTGATTTTGTTATGGTTAAGCATGGTGTTTGAGTATACTGAAAACTTTCACTATTCGCAACTATCTGAGTGTTATACCAAATTCTGATAGAGCACGCTTGATTTCTTGAAGCCCTTTAATACCAAGACCTTCTATAGCAAGGACATCCTCTTCTCGCTTTCGTGCAAGACCTCCCACAGTGCGAATGTTCGCTTGATCAAGCGCACTTATGGTTCGAGCTGAAAGCTTCAATGATTCAATTCGAGTTTTGAGCACTTCAGTGTCAACTTGCTCCTTCTGCTTTGGTGCAGAAGACATGTCTGACTTCGGCGATGTGTCAACAGCTGGTTCCTCAACCTCTTCTTCTCGAGATTCCTTGAAACCTACGATAGCTTTAAGCTGATGAATCATAATCTCGATTGATCGCTCAAGTGCTTGGCGCGGTGTGATGGCTCCATCTGTCTCAATAAAAATACGTAGACGATTGTAGTCAGTCCTGTCACCCACACGCATGTTCTCAACTTCGTAGTTTACTCGTCGAATAGGGGTGAACGTAGCGTCAAGCTGGATGGTACCTATTTCTGCTTTGTCTTCATCACGAAGCTCGCGAGGCACATATCCCAATCCCTTCTCAACAGTTATCTCCATAGAGAGTGAAGCGTTTTTTGTTGTTAGTTCAGCAATATGTTGGTCAGGATTCAAAATCTCAACCTGCCCTGTTGTCTTAATATCCTTAGCAGTTACCTCATGTACTCCTTTTGCAGAGAGAGTAAGCACCTGTGGCTCATTCCCTACCATAGAAAAACGAACTCTCTTGAGATTGAGAAGAATAGTAATTACATCTTCCTGAACACCGTCGATTGTTGAAAATTCATGAGGTACGTCGTCAATTTTGACTGAAGTAATAGCAGCACCCGTAAGAGAAGAAAGAATAATTCTTCGCAAGGAATTACCTAATGTGTGGCCGTAGCCTGGAAATAGACCGTCAATCTCAAAACTCGCAGAGTTTTCTTTCTCTGAAACGACTCTAGGCTTTGACGGTAGTGCAACGTTGTTATCCATACAAAACAAGGGCTTAGGATGATTAATAAAGACTTTAAAAAATAGTGCGAACTATCTACTGTAAAACTCGAGGATTGCTTCAACAGCACCAGGTGTTTCAGTATTCTCAACGGTCGGCTTGGCTGTTACTTTCCCCTCAAACTTTTTCAAATCAAAAACCATCCATGTTGGTATCGAAGCTTCCTCTACTCCTTTTTTAATGGTTTCCATAATAGGGAGTGCTCGCGTTCGTTCACGAACCGTTATTACGTCTCCTTCAAATACTGTTCGACTTGGTATCGTCGTTCGTACGCCGTTTATCAACACATGGCCATGTGAGACCATTTGCCTTGCAGCTCTACGTGAAGGTGCAAAACCAAGTTTGTAGACTACGTTATCAAGGCGCATTTCAAGCTGTTCTATCATGCGAAGTTTTGGATCAACACCAAGTATGGCGACACGGTGTGCCTCTTCAACACACTTTCGAAGCTGACGTTCAGATATACCATACGCAAAACGAACTCGTTGTTTCTCGATAAGTTGCTTTCCGAAGTCGGTAACGTTTTTTCGACGACCACGGAAACTCTTTCCGTGCTTTGCCTCGCTGAGCATGTACTTCTGTGTCTGGCATTTGTCATACACTCCTGCTCCAAGGCGTCGGCATACTTTATATGTTGGTCGTGATATCATAGTAATACTTATTTGTTGCTCATTAGATAATTGATACTCAAGATTACACTCGTCGTGGTTTTTTGGCACGTGGTCCGTTAAACGGTACTGGTGTTTCGTCCTGAATACCGGTAACTGAAATGCCCTTTGCGGTAAATGCTCGCATTGTTGATTCGCGACCTGCACCTACACCACGGATAATAACGTTCACTTCTTTCATTCCCATTTGAAGCGCCTTGTCTGCAACAAGCTCACCAACTTTTGCTGCTGCAAACGGTGTGCTCTTTTTTGCTCCCTTGAATCCTAGACAACCACTTGAGCTCGCCATAAGCGCATTTCCTCCCTTGTCTGCTAGGGTGACTATAGTGTTGTTGTATGTTGCTTGAATATGTAGCGTTCCGCGATCTATCTTCTTCTTAGCTAGACGTGAAAGCGCGCGTGAACGAAGACCCTCGTTGACGGATGTACCCTTTTTCTTAATGATGCGCTTCTTTCCCATACGATAAATATATTTATATTATTGTTTATTTCTTTTCAACTTTTCTCCTTCCACTTCCCATAGTCTTACGCTCACCCTTAAGTGTTCGTGCATTGGTTTTTGTCCTTTGTCCACGGCAAGGAAGACCTTTTGCATGCCTACTTCCACGATAACTTCCAATATCTTTAAAACGCTTTATATGTGAACCCTTCTCACGACGCAGTTCACCTTCTATAAGAATACCCCGTTCTTCAATTACTTTACGGATCGTGTTTTCTTCATCTGTCGTCAAGTCGACTGGTTTTTTCCCAGCATCAATACCAACTTCTTTCAAAATATCCAAGGCTAGTGGACGACCAATACCATACACGGAAGTAAGACTTATCTCAATTCGTTTTGTATCTGGAATGGTAATACCTGCAATTCTCATAGTGTTATAGTGAAAACGTTGTTTAAATTAAATAATGTAATCTAAAACTATCCTTGTCGCTGTTTATTCCTTGGTTTTTTCTTATTTATAACAAACAAAACCCCGCGTCTGCGTACAATCTTATCGTCTGGACTTCTTTTTTTAATCGATGAACGAACCTTCATGATGTATAAAAATCTTATTTTTCGTACCTGATATGTTAATTTCTTCGAACTATTCGAGCTCTACCTCCGTAGCTGTCTAACTCTAAATGCACCGTGTCACCTACTAAAACCTTTATGCGGTGCAAACGCATCTTTCCCGCTATATACGCAAGCACCTCAACACCGTCTTCCGTGATTACACGAAAGAGTGTATTTGGGAGCGCCTCTTCAACCGTCCCTATTACTATCTGCTTTTCAATTTTATCCTGCATTGAGCGTGGCACAAAGAGTATCAGATACAGCGTTAATCGTCAAGCTCAGTTATAATAAGAATCTTTCCAGAATGGACGAATACTTACCTCAAGCCGGTCAATTCCTGGATATCCTTCGAGCATACCTCCCTGCAATGGCATTTGTAATATGTCTTTATCTTTTCCTGCAAAATATTCTGCAAGGCTTTTTTCATCAAATTCCCATATAAAATGAGCCTTTCCCTGTACAGATACCTTAAAGGTGGACGCAAGCCACGGCTGATCTACGGTTTCTCTTTCGAGTGTTTCAGGTGCTTCACCTATTCCTACCTCTTCAGGAACCTCAGGCTCTGAAACTTCTGGAGTAACAGATACTGTGAAATCTTCTAAGTTCTCTATACGGAGAGGAGAATCGTTATAGGTACTCAGGGTCACTTGCGCCACTCTCTTAGCAAATTCATCTTCTGGGAAAAGGATCCCATGTAGTTTACCAGAAAGAGAGAGTGTTACTTGATCAGTATCAGCAATCTCATCAGGTAATGCATTAAACTCAAAAAATACTGACTCCTTAAATAAATGGTACCCTTCAGGATTATCCGAACTTGAAAACGCTGTAGCAAGTAGCTCATCTCGTAGCTGAGTTTCAAGCTGTTTCAATGTTTCTGTACGTTCTGCTTCGTTGACACTCCTGCGAACTCCCACAAAGCCCCCAGAAAGCTCTCCTTCAGATTTGGCATAGACTTTCTCCTCTTGAGGCAATCCCGCAAAACCTGGAATAGTGAACGTATCAGGACCTATGTTGTAAGAATCACCCGGTTCTTCCGCAAAAACTTTTACCTCAATCGAACCAGCACTACCATCTGCATTTTTCCCAGGGATTTCTACTGACTCACGAATTCTATAGATAAGGTTGCCACTTGATTGGAAACGTGTGTTTTTAATTAAACGTTGAGGTGTATCTGAGTACTCATTGTAAATAGTAATGTTGCCGGATGCGCGCTCTTCTACCGACTCCTCACCGAGTGCAGCAACTGCACGTGTGGCGGTACGCTCAAGTACTATTTGCTGTATAGGTAGTGCACCATTTGTTGGATCCTTTTCTGCGGTAAACGTAGCATTCACTACAATCGTATCCTGCTTAGGGAAAACGGTGACCGTTGCTCCTGCAAAAAGTAGTGAGAGGGCCACAGAAGACAGTACTACAACCACACCTATACCAAGTGCGATGTATAGCCATCGTTTGTTTGTCTTGTGTACTGAATACTCTGACCGTCGAGTCGGGGGTGGCGTAGTTTCCTGAGAACGAAATTGTGTCTGCGATTCTGTGTTCTGCTCATACTCACGCTCACGCTCTACCGAGAGTTCTGGTGAACGAAAACTCCTTGGCTCATCACCTGCAAACTGGGCTGGAGGGCGAACACTTCGCCGACTATGATCGTGGCTCCTTACAATGACATCTTGAAGAGGTGGTTTTTTCATACCTGTATAGCGTTAAGTATAACACATACTGTTTTTGCTCGTACAGTTCTGCACAGCACGAGCAAATACTAATAATCGAACATCGTTACTATCTATATCACCACTTTCCTGTGGATGAACATGCTGTACCCGCGTCTCAATAACTTGCTGTACTCCAGGGAGCTTCCAAGGTTGCATAAGTGCAAGTTTGTACAATGGGTACCAAGATTTTCCTACAAGCACCACCATATCCGTAGGTGGCATCACTCCCTGAGAGAGGACCTGCATACTTCGTATGACAGACTGTTTCCATACGGTAAGTGCTTCTTTCACATTTTCTGGAAGTACTTCAAATGCTAACTCTGTGTGGGCTTTTTTATGAAAAATATCAAGAAAACTTCGAGCCTCCTTTGCACTGAGTGCGTTTGGGGCTATGGTTTTAAGAATATGGTTTGTACCCAACGGTATCGTCGTAACATTAGAAAGTATACCTTGTTGTATACATCCCATGTTTGTTATTTCACCGCCAATTTCAAAAAACACTGATCGTCGTTTGGGAAAGTAATCATGCACCACTGTAGAAAAAATTCTTGCAGAGGAAGAAAAGTGTATCGCAAGATTGGGAAGTACTCGTTCAAGTACTTCTTTCACATGTTCCTGAATTGACTCAGAAACTATTGAAAAGTAGCTTTGTGTACTGAGTTCGTGAACCAATCGATGCTCGAGAGTTTTTACCTCGTACCCCTCAAAACGTACTACATCATGATACACCTCGAGCATTGCCGGTGTTCCCATAAGTTCCTGCCACGACACTACCTCCTGTTTTTTAAGAATATTCGAGAGACCTCTGTTTTGAAGTTCTGTAATATTTGCTTGTGCTACTTGAAATGGTTTTTCCTTTACCTCTGACTGGGTCATGACAGAGCTTATGACCCACGGTGGAGAAAGGAGACAGTACACCTCTACTTGCTTAACGGAAAATTCGGGTACAGTAGCTTTTGCTTCCTTGAATCCTTCACTCGTTAGTTTCATTCCTGCTTCTAGCAACGTAGCGTACATGGTGCGCACGTACCTATTGTAGTCATCGTTTGACTGATACCCGTACTCAAAACGCTTCGACCAAATCAAATTCATTGAGTTCCCTGTTTGGACAGCAATACCAACTCCGATACTTGCGGAACCGATATCAAAATGCACATACTGGTGCTCTTTTTTTGAAGACAAATTCATGCCGAGCATAGTGTAAGTATACGGTGCGCTTCTATATCCATCACAGTTAATTGTGCACACATAAAAAGTAGAAAGTAAAAAGTTGAATGTTAAAAGTAAAGTAGACGAGTTACGAGTATAGCGAGTAGCGAGTACGAGTTGAAAAAAACATGCCCTGTACTTCTTTACAAAATACCCTGCTTGAGGAGCAGGTGTTCTATTTTACTTAACTCTTATTGAGTTAAGTAATACCTCCATATACCCAATGTTTTGATCGGGAAAATATTCATTAACCACTACGTACTTTCCATTGTCTGAAATAAAGTATTTAGATTCAGAAGCACCTTGCGTATGAAATACAGTAAGTCCTGAGGACAGCTGCATCTCTTCCAGATTACTGTTGTTACTCAAGACTTCGTTATATTTTTGTTTTGTTACAAAAACAATCTGGATAGTACCTCCAAATTCTTTATAGTAACTAGAATTGGGTGGCATAATATGATAAACGGTGTTTTCTTTCCCACGTTTACTAACTGTCCATATCATTTCACACCAGTACATATCATTTGCTTCAAGCCATGTTGTATTACACAATTTTCTTGGATAAGTGAATGTAATGCTATTGTCTTCATAGGTTAGCCATTCAGGATTAACAACACTTCCATCAATTGGTGTCGGAGCAAAATAAATCATACTACTTGCTATGGTCTCCAACACCCCATTTGTTGGTTGATATATCGTAAATGTATACATTTGTTCATTGTGTTGTGCTACAAGCACTTCTTCACTGCCATCTATTTTTTTTGCATACAGAAACGGAACTTTTTTAACATCGTAAATGACCAATTCCCATTTACCATTTTTATTGTAGTTATTAATCAGTTCTTTTATGCTACGTTTTGAACTCTCACGAACATCAACATGCATACGTCCTTTAAGTTTCTGAGTGACATCTGATAACTCACTGGTTTCAGAAAGTAAAATATCCATGGTAGTGCATTTTCCGCTGTATTCTTCTACGCCTAATACACTACGTGCATCTAATCCATATATACTCCACTCAGCAGGAAACTTAAACTCATATCCATACTCCTCATTCCTGCACGTCTTCCATCCTTCCGTACTCACCTTTACCTCAGGAACGATAGGTTCCATAGTGTAGATATCTGTCGTTGTTGGAGTTGTCGGCTGAGTATGCTCAGGTGTTGGTGACACCGCTTCTTTCGGGAGCAAGAACGACACTACACCAAGTAGCAAGGTGCAGATAAAAAGTATGATGACTGCAAGGTGTTGTTTTTGCATACTCTTATGCTATCACAAGTATAAAAAGATGCTGAATAGTTTAATTCTAGTATTCCCACTAGTATTAATCTCCCAGTACCATTACTCAAGCTTCGAAAATTTGTTTTCCCCAAGTTTGCATAAATACTATATTCCATAGTACACTGGCTTACGGACAATCACGTCCTTTCCTAAACTAGAGGAGGTAGTACATGAAAAGCACTATGTTGTAC
>Ga0076181_124_pt1 | contig 27516 bp, 23 predicted proteins | sample RifGroD2_FD_68216 | JGI IMG/M metagenome (GOLD analysis project Ga0076181, IMG submission 68216) | Parcubacteria bacterium GW2011_GWD2_42_14
GACAAATTAGACCAAATCTTTGTACTTAAAGTATACCGTGAAGCACTCCCAAATTAGGTAAATGCGTTCACAAAATATGTGGATATACTGAGGTGGAAAAGAGAGGAGAAGTGGGAGGAAAAAAGAAGAAAAAAAGAAAAAACAATAACTAATTAACCCTGAAAATCTATATAAATATAAACAAACATAATCACAAATATAATGCTTGTTAGATTACTTAAAAGTTTCCATCAAAAAAATCCCTCCAGAAGTAATACGTTACAAAAAAATATACCAATTTTTATTTAATCCAGTGGTATACGCGAGATATTACATATTTTAGCCATATAATATCTCGTATAGACAACATTTATTCAATATTTGAATAAATTTTAACTGTATTATTATTAACAAATAGTACTGATTGTTTGAAATTATATGTATTCGACGTCCCGTCGAGTTGTATGATTTTTATAGGGTCATCACGCACAAGACAAATAAAATTTGAGTGCATTCCTAAAATATCAAATTCTCCTTTTGCATTTCTAGACGAAACAGACAATGCTTCTCCCTCCCACACAACCTCTGTTGCTTTATTTATGCGCACCTGAAGAATTTTTTCTTTCTCTGTTTCTATCATATGTGGTTTAGATTTTCTTGAGGTCAGCTAAACTACCTATATAGAGAAAACTGTTTGCGGGTACCGTATCAACGTCTCCGTTAAGAATGCTCCGTATGTCAGCAACAGTCTGTGCTCGTGTAACAAATACCCCTTCTCTTCCTGTTTGAACTTTTGCCGTATAAAAAGGTTGTGTCAAATAATTGAGAATTTTTTGTGCCCTGTCGAACGTAACCCTGTTCTCTTCTGAAAGTTCATCTTGACCTACAATCGCCACAATTCGTTGAAGCCTTTCATGTTGATGCAAGATATCGGTTGCCTCTGTAACCGCTCGATAGTGCTCCATACCAATGATGTTTTCAGATAAAAGAGTACTTCTCGAGCGAGTGTAATCAACAGCTGGAAGCCGGCCTTGTTGAGCAATAGTCCGATTAAGAATCACAATTGAATCTACATGGGGCACTGTAACTGCAATGCTTGGGTCAGAAAGCTCATCTGCTGGTAGGTACATAGTTTGAACTGAAGTAACAGAATTTTTATTAGTACTATTTAGTCGACTTTCAAAACTTGCAATTTCAGACTGCAACGTTGGCTGGTAACCAAACTCAGAAGGAATTTCCCCGGCAAGAATTGAAAGCTCACTTCCTGCCTGAAGAAAGCGGTAGACGTTATCCACGAAAAATAGTACATCCTGTGCTTCTTCATCCCTAAAATATTCAGCAAGAGTTGATGCGCTCCATGCGGTACGGAAACGCACTGCAGCATTTTTATGAATGTTTCCAAGTACCATCGTAACTTTTTCCAATAAGTTGTTTTCATCAAGCCATTTCCAAAGCTCATGTCCCTCTCGTGTACGTTCACCAATACCTGCAAAAATTGAGACCCCTTTGTGCGCTGAAATCATACCTCGAAGTATTTCTGACATAAGAACGGTTTTACCTACACCAGCGCCACCAACCAGGAGAATCTTACCTCCACGCTGCATTGGGGTAAAGAAATCGATAGCCTTGATTCCCGTCTCCACTAATTCTCTTTCAACAAGCTTTTCAAATGAAATCGCTGCAGTTTTTGTATGTATTGAACGCCATGATTTTGCAAGTATAGGACCCTTACCATCTTCTGCATTACCAAAAAGATCCATTGCTCTCCCGAGAACCTCTTTTCCAACAGGAACAGTTATTTCTTGTCCTGTTGACATTACTCTATCTCCTCGTGAGAGTGCTACGTTACTTGCCATAAGCAAACAGCGTAAAACTCTATCATTTTCATATGAATACGTTTCCAACTTTATAGAAACATCTTTCTCAACATAAAGAAGCTCCTTTAGTGGGGGTCGGTACTGGCTATCACATACAATAGTGATAACCTGTCCACGTAGATCACGTATGCGACCTACTGGCCTATGAGTTGTGTTTGTCTGTTGTGCCATTGTATATACCCTACTACAGTTTCAAGCATTCTTTTACTCGAAAAAGATGTGCGTATTCGTCTCAAAGTACGCGTTTCTAATTTAATAATATCATGTGCATTTTGATCAGCTGTATCCATCTTTACTAGACGAGCTGCGACACGAGAAATTTGCGTCTCAAGTAACAAACGTTCAAAAAGCGCGTATCGTACCTGATTATTAAAGAATGAAACCATTTCTGACAGGTCAGGCTCAAATAAGTACTGGGGGAGGTCTTCATACTCCTTTTTAGTTGAAGCCTTTTTTGTAGGTCTATAGGTAATATCAACCATTTCAACATCTTGATGAAAAACACTTGTGAAGCCCGGGTAGAAAACATAGACGTGTTTATGCTCCTCAACTTGCTTCATCAGCGCACTTTTTTCATTGGCATTTGGTTCATCTCCCGCAAACGAAAGAAATGATACTTCACGTCTTTTTTGCCCATTCGACATCCAAATCTGTTTTCCTACATCACCAATAATAAGACAACTATCTTTTACATTCGTACCAGCAATAAATTTTTTCATTACATCATGATTAAGTGAACCATAAAAATGTCGATTAGTCGTATAGGCAACATACAAACTTTTAGTGCTTTTAGTTACAACAACGTCGTTATTATCAGCAGAGGCAATACGCCAAACCAACTGAAACAGTTCTCGAAGCTCAGAATAGAATATGTCATTCTGCTCAAACCTTTTTCGAAGTTTTTTCAGTTCTACGGCACTTATGTCACGAAGTGCGCCCGTAATATAGCGAGCTGCCTCGATATCACTTATTCTGCTTTTTTGCTCTCCTATCCTAGACATACCTTTTTAAAATATGGAAGTTGTTTTTCCATGGATCCAAGAAACTGGTCAAAACTTTTTTCAGTTCGTACGCTTTTACGTAGTGCCACAAATTCTTTATTCTCTGTTATAGCACGACTCAATACTGCATGATTTTTGCTAAAAAAAGCAGCATCCTTTTCCGATGAAAAACTAGTAAAGACGAGTGAGAGAAGAATGGTTTGTGTTTCAATAGGAAGACTTTCATTCTCGTTTTGATTGAGTAACACACGCATTGACGCACCCATACTTATTATTCCCTGAGTTGACTCAGAAACTTGTGTTCCAAATTGAGTGTATCTTTCTTGCTCTTTCTTGCAGTTGAGAGTTGCTTCTGCACAATACTTTGCGTATGTTTACCCACACGAGTTACCGACTCTTCTTCCAAGACTGGAGGAAAGATTCCGCGTGCATAAAGCTCAGGAGAAAACGCAAAGTGGCCATCCGTGGTACCCATGATATTTGTCACAATAAGATCTGTCGTACTTTCAATATCTGTTTGCAACAAAGGAAATAATGTTATAGAGCCCTTATCAATAAAATTGCCAGCTCTCTCAATCAGGTGTGCTTGTCGAAAAAAAATATCACCTGGATATGACTCTCTGCCTGGCAAATTTCCTTCCAGCAGTGCAATTTCCCGTAAATATTTTGCATGTGTATACAGGTCGTCAAATACAAGAATTACATCTCTTCCTTCATCACAAAAATGCTCAGCAATGTACAAAGCTACTGAAGGTGCGATGGTTGAGAGTGGAGCTGGGTCTTCTGAAGTGGTGGCAACAATAATAGTATTATTTCTAGCTGCTCCCGAAAACAATCTTTCTGTCAGTCTCCGTACGTAGGTAGCTGGTTTTCCGATGGTGGTATATATACAAACGCTATTGTTTCCAGTTTGATTTACTATTACTTTTTGACAAAAAATATCAGTTCCACTTCGTACAGAACCCATTAACAATTGACGCTGACCTTTTCCAACAGGAAGCACCGTATCGATCATAGAAAAACCAGTCTCAAGTTGAGAATATATACCTTCGCGATGTGCTAAATCTCCAGCTTCGCGTTCAAGAATGAGGGGTTTATTTTTTGGTGGGAATCCCCCTTTAGCGTCTATAGGATCACCCAATGCGTTAATCACTCGGCCATAAAGATGTTCCCCTATTGAAAGTTGGTTTTTTTGTGGATGCATCTCATATTGTTGCCCAGGATGTACTTCTGCCACATCAAGAACCATAGCCTCCACAGCGTCATGGGACAACGCAGTAACAAGAGCACGCTTACCTTCCTCATTTACGATAATGTCATGTACTTTAGCTGACGGTAATCCTTCAATAGAAACAAGATAATGCTTTACCGCACGTACAAGACCAACTTCTTTTTGGAGCATATTATTTTGCATGCATGTATTTATTAAAAGAAGCTACAATATCTTCTCGTTGTTTATCAATAAAATATTTGAGTGAAAAATCATAAAAAACATCTTTCCAAATAAAACTACATCCTCCAGTTGCCCGAGGGTCTATACGCAATGAAACCAAAATATTTGGTTGTATATTCTCACGAAACCATTTACCAAATTTTTCAGTCTCCTCAGGGGCAAAGCGTACAGGTACATACAGTGTAACAGCGGGCAACCCCATCATATCTTCTTGTATAGAATCAAGTGCTTCATATATAACAAGAGGTTGAATACTGTCCGTTGTAAATGTTTCTAGCCAATTTTCAAGCACAGTAAGCGTACGTTCGTCACAATCATCTCGTAACACATCACGCAATACAGCATCCTCTCCATCGGCAAATAAACGTTTGTTGTAAAATTTACGCATCAAACCTAAGCGCTCAATAAAATCATCCGTTGTATAGGTATTGCGTAGCATGGTACTAATAATTTTTACTAACATTTTTGTTTATTTACACAAACACCCCTCGTTGTTTGGCTTCTTCCAGCGAGCGGTAAACCAGTTCTGCTTGATCTTCCAGCGAGAGTTTTTTCTGAAGTGCTATCTGCGCCGTCTCTTCTATAAGCACAAGAATACGTTCATTAATAAGTCGCATACGCGCTTCTCGGTATTGACCAAGCTCTTTTGAAATTGACTTAAATTCCTTTTCAAGATTTACTTTAAGTACCTCATTGAGACCTTTTGCCACTTCAACAACTGAACGTGCTGTTTCTTTTCCAATTTTCTGCATCTCCTCACGAACTATCTGAGCATTTTTATCTGATTCATTTTCCGCAGCTTCTTCAAGGGCTAATGCAAGATGCTGAATACCCTCCTCAACGTTTTCGATTTCATATGAAAGGCGCTCAAACAGAGTACTCGACTGACTGGTAAAAGAATCCATACTGTGCTTCGCTTCATCAGCGTTAAGTGAGACACGCCCTTCAATATTTTGAAGTGATTCAACAAAACGGCTCGTTGCGTGCAAATGCTCTTTCTCGACACCATATGAAAGTTCCTTTATATTTTTTTCCAATTGAAATCTGTAGGCATCAAGAAAACGTTCTACTGCTTGATGATCTTCGCTTAACGCTTTTAGTCTCTCTTTTTCAATTGTACTTCGTAAATTCCGTGCTTCTATTCTCGCCTCGGTAATGATGGCATGGGCCCTTTCTTCAGCATTTATGAGTACTTCTTTAGCTTTCTCAGGCATCAGCGTTGGTGTGCGTTGCCGATATATAATCGTAATAAGCACGAACAGCAAACCCGCACAAATAAACAAAGACATTCCGAGCAGTATTTCTATGGTTCCCCATCCTTGAAATAAAGTACTTGAAGTCATTATGTTTTCACTTAACGTTGCTTGATTCATACAATATTTTACATCACGGCATTAGAATAATTGCGGCTGCAATACCCAGCCCGGCGCCTGTCACAAGCACTATAAGTAGGACGTTCCAAAACAAGATTGAACGAATTTGAGTACGCGCTAACGGATTTCTTCCAATAGACACCACCCCTTGTTTAAAGGTATCACCAAATCTATTTACTGAAACAATAAGTGCGGTAATAGCTACCAGCGCCGCAAGCGCGTAACGAAAGACTTTAAATGCACTTATGGCATCTTGATCCAACACCACTTCTTTGTATGACTCATTATTTTTTAAGTTTTCAATAATTGATATGTACTCTTTATTTGAAGCAACAAATTCTACACCCTCTTGTGTTAAGTATGGGCCAATTCTCAAGGTAATGGGTACTGTACCAAAAAGTATTTCTTTTCCATCATATTCAATACGTTCCCCGTTCAATGTCATTGATTCAAGGGCAAAACCGAGTATGTATGAGGCATCCACAGGTACAGTTCTTTGTGCAACACCAGGTATGGGAGATGTGGTTATAATATCTCCCGCTTCTATATCCCCACCAAGTGTCGACACGTTCACCAATACCTCTCCGTACCGCACTACAGGCCTCGCTCTTTCATCAAGAAGTGTTTGAGGCTCCATATATAAAACCGGATCATCTACAATAACTCCAAACATTGATTCATCTGCAAAAGATCTGCTCGCCCGAAACATGTTTTCCTCCGAACCATAAGAAATCACGTCACGATTGCGGACGACTCCCTCTACCAAAACTGGTGATGCTACTGTTGCATATTCTTGAGCTGAAATATTTTGGACAAGAAAACATTGACACGCCAAATAAACACAAAGAACAAACACAAAAAAACGTGCTGCACGAGCTTTTACCATATGGTAAGTATACCAACAATTCACTCAATTAAATGAATTACGGTGTGAATAGTGCAAGTCTTACCAAACAAAACAGAGTATGTGAATTGAGAAGCTTTCTTAGTGTAGGCCTTACATCCTAACTTGTTGAGATAAACATATATACAACCACAAAAATTGTAAAGACAACGATAGCTCCTATGACAGGAACAACTTTTGAATTCTCCTTGTTTTCTTGCTCGAACTCATGTTTAGGTGAAAAATTTCTTTGCAATCTGTGAGAATTAGGGACTATTTCTCTTCGTACATTCTTTGGCAAGGACGACTGTACATGTCGATTTGCATCAGGTTTACGGATACCGTCTACAACAATTCCACCAACCAATGGTTTGATGTGTCTTGTTGCATGGATTTTAAACTGCTTTTGTTGTAAATGGTTTGAAGGCACACGTACTATTTCTTTTACTGGCTTGCGTATGGGTATACTTTTAACGTGATTATTATGTATATCAAAATCACTGAACACTTTTGTCTCTGGTACCTCATGCACTTCTTCAAATCGAATATCCGTGTGTAAAAGTACATCACGCTTCTTTTCCTTCAACCTTGGCAAAAGGTCAAACTCATCATCATTGTGTATCGCATTCTCATTCACGCTATTATCAGCTTGTAAAACATGATCATGTTTCGCATTTGCTTCAGACGAATTTTCTATATATATATTAGATATTTCGTCACTTTCATTTTCTCTTCTTCCTGGTTTCTTTGGTTTGGTCAATATATAATGAACTGAAAGCTTATGCTTATTGATGGAATCCTGAGCAATATACCAACTTCTACCGATTCTTTTGGCCTCAATTTTACCTGCACGAGCGAGCTGGCCTACATAGTCTTTTGTATAACCCACAAGTTTTGCAGCTCTATCTGAAGAAACGTACTCTTTCCCCTCAATGAGAATATTACCTTCACTCATACTTCAAGTATATGTCTATTACACGGAAGGTGTCTCTTGTGTAGTGTGGAAAACCATTACATGTTCTCATTTCTCGTTTATGTGAGAGAGTGGTTTTACATCGTATTATAACTATGATTTTAATTCCTTTCTAAGTAGATCCGTTAGTTTCTCAGGATTTGCGGCACCTCGAGTAGCCTTCATGCCTAATCCAATTAAGAACTGTAAGACTGAATCCTTACCTTTCTTGTATTCTTCAACTAATAGAGAATTTTCAGAAATTATTCTAGTAATTACTAATTGTAATTCTGAATCATCAGAAATCTGGATAACGTTAATACGTTCTGCAATAGCTTTTGGACTACCTCCTTCTTGCACCCAGATAGCTAGAACATCTTTTGCTCCACGAGAACTTAAGATTTTATTTGAGATTAGCCCAATAAGTTCCGCAAACTCTTTTGCATCCATATCTTCTATCTGTTTCCCAGTATAGTTTTGTTTACTCAACAATCCCATAATATCACTCGTAAGGTAGTTTGCGGTTAGCACACTGTCTTCTTTCTTTTCAAGAAATTTCAAAACATTTTGATACAGGGTATTTAGCTCCTGATTTCCAACGAGAAGCTCAACTGTTTGATCTTTCATTCCCTCTTCTACATAAATTTTCCGTAACTCCCAAGGCAACTGAGGCAAACTCTCTTGCAAAACAAGCTTGTTAAATCTTGGTATCTCGTCAAGAAAGAATTTTGGTATATCGGGATCTGGATAGTATCTATAGTCGTGTGACTCCTCTTTTATTCTCTGCGAAAAAGTTTTTTGCTTATTCTCATCCCATCCTCGGGTTTCTTGGATAATATTTTCACCTCGTTTTAACATTTCCAAGTGCCGTTTAATTTCAAATTCTATTGCTTGTTCGACAGCTTTAAATGAGTTGAGATTTTTAACTTCAACTTTTGTTCCTAAAACCTCTCCTTCTCGTGCAACCGATATGTTCGCTTCAATGCGCATCTCGCCTTTTTCGAGATTTGCATCGCTAGCATCCAAATATTTGAGTACAAGACGCAATTCTTTAGCAAAAGAGACTGCGGTTTTCGCGTCATGGATAACGGGATCAGTTACTAACTCCATGAGAGGAACTCCTGCGCGATTGAAGTCTACCTTGCTCCCTACAGCTGAGTGGACGGAACGAGCTGTGTCCTCTTCTAGATGAATTCTCGTTACTGTAACATCTCCAATCTTGCCACCGCTTATCAATGGATATTTATACTGACTAATCTGATAATTTTTTGGTATATCAGGATAAAAATAATTCTTTCTATCAAACTCAGTAAAAGTTGCTATAGTGCCATTGATAGCCTCTCCTACGCGTAACACTTGCTCTACAGCTACTTCGTTAACCACAGGCAGTGTTCCTGGGTGTGCCATACACACAGGACAAATAAAGCTGTTTGGGTGACTTTCGTCTGGGTTATTGGCGCATCCACAAAACATCTTACTTTTTGTTTTAAGCTCTGCATGTATTTCGAGACCAATTGTTGGAAGATATGTTGTCATAAGTGGTGTAATAAAAATGGCTATCGTCTTCTACGATAGCCTATAGTTCGTATAAGCGCAATGTGTACAGCTATTCTTTCATAGGACTTACTCAAACACGGATGCGTCCTACAGTTCTGTTTTTTCTTCTCGTAATACCTTAATCAAAGTATCACCAAAATTTTTGATTGCATCGTCATCTAAGACTGAAACAACACTTAAAACTTTTTTGTTGAGATTGGTTTCAATCATTGTCTGTATATCCTCAGCACCCTTCTTTGTGACCGTGTCACTTTTTGTAAGGATAATATATTCCTTTTTTTCTATTATATCGGGATAGGTAGAAAGTTCTTTACGAATCACTTCATAATCCTGTATTGGATTATCGCGTTCCAGCGAGATACAGTGCAATATCACGCTTGTACGAGTAATATGTCGTAAAAATTTGTGACCAAGTCCTTTTCCTTCAGACGCACCTTCTATTAATCCAGGAATGTCAGCCAGAATATACTTGTGATATACCCCAAGATTTGGATCTAAAGTTGTGAACGGGTAGTCGGCAACTCGAGCATCTGAGTTGGTAAGTGCGTTCAGTAGACTCGTCTTCCCTGCATTTGGTAACCCTACCAAACCAACATCTGCTATGAGTTTTAATTCTATATGAAACTTCCCATGTTCACCTTCCTTACCTTGCGTTGCCTCCATCGGAGTTTGATTTATAGAGCTCTTAAAGTGTTCATTTCCGAAGCCTCCCGCTCCTCCTTGCAGTAAGCGTATCTCTTCACCATCTCTGGTAAGCTCAACAACATCTCCCGTTTCAAGATTCGTAACCACCGAACCTAGTGGAAGCTGTAGGGTAAAATCCTCTCCATTTGCTCCATGCATGGAGTTTTTTGAACCTGGAAATCCGTTCTCAGCTTGATAGGTATCTTTGCGAATTACCCTCCTTAAAGCAGTAATATCTCGTATAGCCTCTATATAGAAATGACCGCCATTACCTCCATCACCCCCATTTGGTCCACCTTTGGGTTTAAATTTCTCTCTGAGCCAACGAACAACTCCATCGCCACCACGTCCCGCACTCGCATAAATAGTATGTTCATCAATTAAAGCCATACGTGTATTGTTAAGTTATTTTTTGTATAAACCAGCTGACGATTGAGACAACGATTGATCCAAGAAGTGCGGAAACAAACGAATCAATTTCTATTCCAGAAACAAGCACATCAACAAAAAGAAACAGTATTGCATTAAGAATAAAAATAAACAATCCCAACGTCAAAATTGTGATAGGAAGTGTGAATACTATGAGAACTGGACGCACCAACAGATTTATCAATGCTAGCAATATAGCAAATACAAGCGCATCTTCTATTCCGCCAAGTGTGATGCCTGGGACTATTTCTGCAGCTACAAAAAGTCCAAGTACTATCGCCAGAAAACGAATTAATATTTTGCTCATATCCTCACCATACTACACAAAACTAGAATACTTGCCAGTGCTCTTGTTATATATACATGTATGAGAATTCTACTTCTGGGGTGTGCGCATGGCGAACTCCTCAAGCTTTCTTACATACGCGAGAAATGTAATTGCATATTGCGCATGACTCCAAACAAGTGGCATCACGGATACTGGAGTGCCAGTATTTGCATCGAGTTGCTCCGAAAGCATACCTGCATGATTTGTTCGATCAAGAGACCATTGAAGATGTCGTCCAGCTTCAAGTAACTCTTTCTTGGTTTTTGATTTTACTATCTCATATTCTGCTAACCAGAGAGTTGTAATAATCCAAGGATTACTCATCTCACCACTTGTGCAAAAATACTTATCGCCCTCGTATCGTGCAATACCTCCAACACCTGCATGTACTGTTAAGCGATCTTTAATATATTCATATGCTCGGTACAACATAGGATCATCCACACCAAGTACACCGAAGTGAAACAGACCATAGAAACTTGACGCATCTGCAGTATAGTCTGCCTCAGGTGAAAAATGAGTATAACGAAGTGACTTCATCACTCTTCCGTCGGGATGAATCAATTTGGTGATGATACCTTCCTTAACTTCATCTGCTGCTGTTTGCCATCGTCTTCGTGCGACTTCCTTTCCGAGTGTGCCTGCAAAATCTGCAGCAGCAACAAGTCCTGCATATACACTTGATGCAGTGTAGGTAAACGTACCAAATTGTTCTTCCCACAAATCATGACTTGGTAAAGGTAGCCCTGTTTTTTTGTCACGATATTTACATAAAAAGTTTGCAACACGTCGGATGTACGGGTTGTATAATCGCTCCAAAAATTCAACATCATGCGAAGCTTTGTAATGCTCATGCAGTGCCACGAGTGTGATTGCAGTTTCATCTTCTTGAATAGGTGGCTGTGCACGACCATCACGCACCCATGGGTGCCATGAACTTCCCAGAGACTTATCTGAGCGGTATTTGTGTAAGAGATACCCATCATCAGTAAGTAAATCATTACAAAAATCAATAAACTTTGTTGCCGAAGAAAGATGGTCTGACTGTATATACGCTGAAGTAATATATGCAGCATCTCGTGGCCAACAGTAGTTATAGGTATCCCTACCGTTTTGCAGAATTGAGGAGTCGCCCGATGCAATAATAGGACCTCGGTTGTCAGTATGTGCACGCATCACCAAAAGTGAACGGTAGTATAAGTCTACAAATTTTTTGTCGATATTACACTCAGAAAAGTCATTTCTATCTATCCAAGCCTTCCAGTAATCCCGAGTAGTTTTTCTCAAATGTTCGGGACCTCGTCGCAGGATGTCGCGATGAAATCGTTCAGCCCTTCGGTATGTTTCCCCTGCAGCTATCCAGTATGAGACTGTGCGCTCGCCACCTGCTGGTATAAAGAGGGATAGTCCAATAACAGAATCAACGCTTCCATGTTCAATACCACTCTTGGAAAGGACACCATCCTCGGCATCACGCCACGTACCTTCTTTACCTTCTATACCTAAAAGACCCACACTGTAATCATCAAAAAACGCATCGTTACTTTTTGCAGATATTAAAAAAACACGTCGGCCTTTATAGTGAACCATGGCATGTAGTTCTGGTGAGTAGTACCCAGTATCCCCATGTCGGGACTCACTGATGTGAAATTGTTGATTAAAAAAAAGTTTGACCGCCCGATCTCCCGAACCCAAATTATGCACTTCAACATGCCGAACATAGATGTCGTGCTCGTTGTATACGATATCAGAAAAACGCAGCTCTAGTTGCAAAACGTCATGTCGAGCACGTACACTTGCTACAAACGTATTCTCTTCATACTCAATATCTATCACATACCCACCATCGGAAAGCCAATACATGACACCGTCAACGTAGAGACCAATCCTATGCATGAGCTTCTCTCCTACATGATTCTCGAGTCCGACATACGGAAAATGAAAGTCACGCACTTGACCCCACTCGTCATAACAGACAAGCATATTCCCGTTACCTAATACGAGTGAACGTGCCATGTATATATATTATAAAGTGCTGTACGTGTCTGCTCCTATTACAGGCAAGCACATGTTTTGGCAAGAATACGAACTGCACCTACTCGTGTTCGCGCACTCTTTAACCCTGTAGCAGATGCGGAATCACCAAGGCAATCCTGTACCCATTTTGCAAAATCATTACCCTCTCGTTTGGTATGGTACGCATACTGTTCGTCACTCATTTCTTTAAGTGCTTTCATAAGATCCTTTACACTAGTCACAACTGGTCCATTATTTACCCAAAAAGCTTGCGTTGATGCACATGTCTTTTGGCAGACACAGGTAGATTTTACTGGTGAAGCTTTTGCTGTTGTTTTCTTTACAACTTTCTTCACCACTTTCTTTGCAACAACTTTTTTGGCGACAGTTTTCTTTGGCGTCTTGGTTGCTTGTGTGTTTGTTTTCTTTGTTGTCATGTTGCTACGATTTTATGGCTTGTAATACTCCCCGTGCTTTATGTGAGACCGTCTCCCACACCGATCTCTTTCTACCTGGACCAGTGTGTGCACGTAAACGTAAATCATTTAATACGTTCATGTACGCAATAAATGCTTCATAGGGAGATTCATAGGGATTAAAATACGCGTGTACATCACCATCCTGAAACCATTTCGTACACATATAGTAGAAGTGATCAGATGTAGAAAGTCGACGCCAATCGCGAAGAACAGAAGGATCACCAGACTTTTTCACCAATGACTCAAGCTCAAAAAAAGCCCTCAATGCGTCATGTTGTATGGAGTTTGACATCCAGGCTGAAAGGTCTCGTTCCATGTCTGCCCATGACACGTAGTTTGGTGCATCTATTTCTCCAACACTTCCATACGTTGAAAAAGCCTCAGTAGGCGTCACAAATGAATTGTCAGGATGCTTGAGTACTTCCGCGGGCATAGCTCGTAGGAAATTAAAAATACCGGTATCCTCCCATTGATGCTCGCCAAATGTCTCGTAGTCCATAAAAAGATTAATGACGTGCCCATCGCCGTTATGGGCGTCCACCCATTTTGCAAACTTACCTGCAGTGAGTGGCCACTCTTCCCAACTTTTGTTTGAAAAACGAAATGCAATATCGTCTGATAGCTTGTAGTGTTTGAGCAGAAGCTTAAAGGTCGGATCATTCTTCGCATGATAGACAAAGGTGGGTTTACGCCAATCAAGGAGATGATCTGCGCCTTCAGCAAGCATACCCAAGTACCCCATGTCTGCTACCATTTCCGCAATATCATTCCTATAGATAAGCTCGGTATTACGAAAAACAGCTGGCTTTACACCAAAGAGTTCCTTAACTTTTTTCGCATGCATCTGCACCTGTTCACGAAACTCTTCAGGTGACTTAAGAAATGAAAGTGAATGGTAGTACGTTTCTGAAAGGATTTCTACCCGACCCGTATCCACGAGGCGCTGAAAGGATTCAATAACCTCAGGTGCATACTCCTCAAATTGTTCAAGAGCAATTCCAGAAATAGAAAATGCAACCTTAAACTCTGGGTGGTAACGCAAATTTTCTAAAAGTACTGCATTCGCAGGTAAGTAGGATTTGTTTGCCACCTTACGCAACACGCGTGCATTGTTTGTATCAAGCTCTGCAGAATCATTGAAGTACTCGTGGTCTGTTCCTATATCAAAAAACTGATATCGCTTAATGCGACGTGGTTGGTGTACTTGAAAATAAAAACAGATAGCACTCATACGTGTGATAATGACTTAACGAGCTTCTTATAGACCATCATACAACGTTGTGCTACCTTACTCCAAACTGCAGCCCGCACTTCACGTCCACCCTCTGTAGCAAGCGTTTCGCGCAAGCTTGGATGCTCAAGAGTGGATGCAATTTTATTTGCCATTTCATCAATATCCCAAAAATCAACCTTGAGTGCGTTGCGCAACACTTCAGCAACTCCTGATTGTTTAGAAACAATTACTGGAGTGCCATTAAGAAGTGCCTCAAGTGGCACAAGTCCAAAAGGTTCAGAAACAGAGGGCATTACCATAAGGTCAGCCACCTGATACAAACGTCCAAGCTCTTTGTCCCGCTTAAAACCTGTGAAAATAACCTTGTCTCCAATACCAAGAAACGCAGCGCGATCAATAATTTGCCGTTCCATGTCACCTGAGCCTGCTACCACAAACAATGTTTGTGGCCTTCGAGTGAGTACCTTTTTTGCAGCTTCAAGGAAATAATCAGGACCTTTCTGCATGGTAAGACGACCCACAAAAAGTACGATACCCCAACCTGCGTCTTTAAGGCGCTTCATATCACCCTCAAGAGCAGACACAACCACCTTATCGTCCGCATCTATGCCGTTGTACACGACAGTCACCTTGTTTGGATCGACGTCGTAGTAATTAACGATAATGTTTTTCGTATATTCCGAGACAGTGAGTATATGATCTGCTTCGTGCATACCTCGTCGCTCAATGTCATTAATAGGATTTGTTTGATTGAAACCTGCTCTGTCAAACTCGGTTGCATGTACATGTACAACAAGCGGAGCGCCAGTCGCACGCTTTGCAGCAATGCCGGCAGGATAGCACAGCCAATCGTGCGCATGGATTACATCAGGACGACTCCGTAACGCAACTAGCGGAGAGAGTGCTGCATACCGGAGTACTTCATCGTAAAGGCTCGGTCCGTACTGTAGCTCTGGATACTGTCCCCGTAAAAACTTGAGTCGTTCTTCATTAATATACCCCGAAGCAAAAAGTTCGGCTTCTGCCCCATCAAGCGGGTTGGACTCATCGGCAAACAACATATGAGCCCCTGTTTGAGATACAGGGTACTTTCGAGGTAACACAAAACTCAGGTCAACACCTTCTTGTACCAAACCTTTGGCAAGACCATAGCACGCGATACCAAGACCGCCACTATTGTGCGGGGGAAACTCCCATCCATACATGAGGACACGCATTATATAAGGAAAAACGACTGGCAATTAACAAGCTACTTGGTGCCAAATCGTGTAGTTACATTATACATGGATACCATACACATGAAGCCTAAATACTGTGCATAATCAACATCTTTACGTATCGTGCAACACATAAAAGGGTACGTCATTATACAAAAGTACAATAAAATGCACTTTTGTATAAAAAATGAATCCCGAGCTGTTAGGACAGGCTTTATGCTACCAATTTCCACTCACCACTCTCAATCAGAGCCTCCGCCTTTTTATATTTCATCTCCTTAGTTTCCGAACCATTTGTGATAGTCACCATGTCATTGCGACCTATCTTTTCATCATTTTTGATGGGTTTGGGTGCCGTGCCTCCCGATGTACTGTCCCCACCAGCCGCACGCTGTGCCTGAGCACTCGCGCGTCGCATACGCTCTTCCTCACTCAAAAACGCCCCTGCACCCATCCGAGGAATACTTTCAGCCACTCGTTCAACTATGCCTGCCTCAAGCGCACGGAACAATCGCAAGCCCTCCTTCCGATACTCAACGAGCGGGTCTCGCTGCCCGTACGCACGGAGGTTCACAGAGCTTCTTAAATACTCCATAGTTTCGAGATGTTCAAGCCAAAAGAAATCAACCGTCTGTAGGAGGAGTCGATGCATCGCAGTATAAAACTCTTTTTCGCCAAAGTCTTTCTTTTTCTCCTCAATAACGTTTGAAATAGTGCTGTCATAGCCTGCAACCTCATCAAGAAATCCGTCAATAAATTCCTGATTATCCTCAAGATACTTACGACGTCGTTCATACATTACCTGGCGTTGGTGGTTGAGTACATCATCATATGCAAGGATACGTTTTCTAGAATCAAAATTGAATCCTTCAATACGTTTCTGAGCGGTTTCAAGTGAGTTACTTATCATCTTATGCTTAATGGGTTCATCTTCACTCGAGGTAGCCTTACTCATCACGGTACGAATCATGTCATTGTTCCCGAACACGCGCATTAGATGGTCATCAAGCGACACATAAAACTGTGTTTCTCCTGGGTCACCCTGACGTCCAGCACGTCCCCGCAACTGGTTGTCTATGCGACGAGCTTCGTGCCGTTCTGTACCAAGCAGGAATAACCCTCCGAGACTTTTCACCTCGCTATAGTCTTCTTGAGAAAACACACTTCCTCCCAACTTAATGTCGACACCGCGACCAGCCATGTTTGTTGCAACCGTTACATTTCCCTTTTTACCCGCCTGCGCAACTATCTCTCCTTCACGTTCATGGTTCTTTGCATTCAAGAGCTCGTGTTGAATTCCTTCTCGGGTCAGAAATTGAGAAAGTTCTTCGTTTTTCTCAATTGAAACTGTACCAATAAGTACCGGCTGTCCTTTCTCGTGTAGCTCGCGAACTTTTCGTGCAACCGCTTTCATCTTGCCTTTCTCAGTAAGAAAAATGAGATCTTCATGGTCAATTCTGGCGACCGGTCTGTTGGTAGGTATCTGTACCACATCAAGCTTGTATACAGTATAAAATTCCTCAGATGAAGTTTCTGCAGTTCCTGTCATACCTGCCAGCTTGTCATACATCCTAAAGTAGTTTTGATACGTCACCGAGGCGAATGTTCGACTTTCTCTCTGTATATTTAAACCCTCTTTCGCCTCCACTGCTTGGTGCACGCCATCACCCCAACGGCGACCCGGTTGCATACGTCCCGTAAACTCGTCAACAATGACCACTTCACCATCACGCACCACGTAGTGCCTATTTAATTCAAAGAGTGCCTTAGCACGTACCGCAGTCTCCAGATGGTGTACGTATTTGATACCTGCATCGGTATATATATTGTCGACACCAAGTGCTTTCTCGGCTTTCTCAATGCCTTTGTCGGTGAGTTGTATGGCACGAAGTTTTTCGTCTTTTGTGTAATCCTCACCAAGCACCAACGTACGAGCGATACTGGCAAACTGTCTATAGAGCTCACCTGCCCCTTCAGCTGGCGTACTTATGATAAGCGGGGTACGCGCTTCATCAATAAGAATAGAGTCTATCTCATCAACAATAGCAAAATGATGTCCTCGTTGTCGTAGATTACTCACGTCGTACTCAATGTTGTCACGAAGATAATCAAAACCAAACTCACTGTTGGTTCCGTACGTAATGTCCGCCAAGTATGCTTCTCGTCGTGTGCATGGTCGTAAAAATTCATTTACAACTTTATATGAACCTACCTCATCTCGTTTAGCATCTTCCTCTGAATTTTCCTTGTGATTTTGATCGTACAAAAAAGATGCTTGTGCATTTACCACTCCCACACTCAAACCGAGAAATGCATACACTTGCCCCATCCACACAGCGTCACGACGTGAGAGATAATCGTTTACTGTAATCACATGTACGCCCTTTCCTGAGAGAGCATTTAGGTAGCTTGGAAGTGTTGCAACAAGCGTCTTTCCTTCACCTGTCCTCATCTCAGCAATCGCATGCCGATGCAGTGTCGCCCCTCCCATTATTTGTACATCGTAGTGGCGTTCACCCAAGACACGTTTCGCCGCTTCACGAACCACAGCAAAAGCTTCTGGTAAAATATCATCAACCGTTTTGCCTTCTACAAGCTGTGCTTTGAAAGTTTCGGTTTTTGCACGCAAGGCTTCATCAGAAAGTGGCTCAACAGAAGCCTCAAAAGCATTTACCGCCTCCACGACGTCTGTAAGTTCTTTAAGAATTTTTTTATTGGTACTGTCGCGAAACAGTTTCTTTAACGATAACATTTCGTGATTGTAGCATGGAAACTAACGTTCGTCAGGGCTTAAAAACGACACAACACCCGCATAAAAACGGGTGTTGTGTACTATTCTCCAAAGAACAAGTAACCTCTATTTCTTCTTCTTAGCTGCAGGCTTTCGCTTTGGAGCAGCCTTCTTCTTAGCTGCAGGCTTTCGCTTTGGAGCAGCTTTCTTTTTTGCTGCAGGCTTTCGCTTTGGAGCAGCTTTCTTTTTTGCTGGCATGATATTTTTTGTTACGTATATAAGCAATGAACGACGTCGACCAATTTTTTTATTTTTTACATCGCTCTCTTGTATATATTATCAATCAAAAAAAAATTCAAACAAAGTTGTTTGAATCTTTTTTTGTGGATAACCTAAAAATGTTTTTTTGATGAAAAAAGACACTTCGACGTCGATAATTAATTAGTCACTATGTTAACTTCAGGAACTATTTTAATGCTTGTTTTTTCTTGCACCTCTTTCATGATAGTACGCGCAAATAAAATTAATTCGCCTGCAGTACCTCCACCGTAGTGGACTATTACAAGTGGCTGATTTTCCCAACAACCCATAGCCCCCAGTCGCTTTCCCTTCCACCCAAGTCGTTCTAGTATCCACGCAAGAGGAATCTTTACATGGTCTGTATCGACGATGTAGCATGGTACAGGAGCATCAAGCCAGCTTTCTAACTCTTTGTGGACACTTTTGCGTACAGTGGGGTTTTTAAAAAACGACCCCGCAGTTCCCACTTTTGCTAGGCTTGGAAATTTATTGTCACGTATTTTATTGATAGCCTCACGCACTTCTTTTACCGATACGTCTGTACGTGTTCCAAAATATTCATATAAATCTTTATATTCGAGTCTCCGACTCGGGTGTGTAGACAAACGAAATGCAACACGTAAGACTATATAAGCACTTCCTTCTTTGTGCTTAAAAATAGAATCACGATATCCAAAGGCACACTCTGTGACTGAGAGTACATGTAACCTGTTGGTTGTGGTATCAAGTACCTCCACCCAATCAATCACATCCTTTACCTCAACGCCGTACGCCCCTATGTTCTGCACCGGTGCAGCACCCACAGTCCCAGGTATGCGTGAAAGATTTTCAAGCCCCCACAGCCCCTGCCCCACAGTCTCTTCCACAAGCTGATCCCATATTTCGCCCGCACAAGCGACTACCTGCGCATCACCCCTACTATCTTCATCGTATGAACGTCCAAGCAGGGACATTTGTATGACCACACCGTTCCACCCCATATCAGAGAAAAGTACATTTGACCCCCCTCCCAATACATATATAGGGTATTCATTTTTTTGGGCAAAAGAAATTGCTTCGCGCAATTCCTCTACTGAATGTACAGATATAAAAAAACGCGCCAATCCTCCTAGACGTAGCGTCGTGTGTTCTGCAAGTGATATATTTTCTTGGACCTGCATGAATAGTTTACTCATAAACCCAGTATGGAGCGCCGGTGCGAGCTCCAAAAGAAAAACTTATATGTGAGTGCCGCGACGCTCCATACTAGGCTCATGTAAAAGTATACCATTCATTCTATTGTGACCATAGGATTCCTGCCTTAAGTCCAAAGTATAGAATAGAGTTGTACTATACCTTGTGTTGTATGAAGTGGGAATGAAGAACCCATAAACGTAAATTCCCCCGAAGGGGAATTTACGCAGTTTTTCTTGTAAGAGTTTCAAACACTATAGCATAGTTTGAAATAAATGCAAGCCCGCACACACACAAAGACCTTGTACGTAAAACACCACCTTACGAGGAAGTGGTGTTTTACGTACGCGCATTGCGCAAGGTCTTTGTATGTGTGCGGGCAAGCTCACCATACGTAAAACTTCATCTAAAATTAACATGTGACCAAGTCACTATCTCTATATTTTATTTCTTTGTTGCAACAGGTTTCTTCCATACCTCTACAAGCAGACCTTCTCCTCGCTTCTTGACAGTCACCTTGAGACCACCCTTCCATTTGAGCTCGCGTATAAAGTCAGCTGGCAACGTGACCGTCATTGAGCCGTTAGCCTGCTTTTGGATTTTACGTATGTTTTTTTCTTCAGGTTTAAGTCGTACCATAGTTTTTTTTCTTCGACATTAGATTAATAATTTCTATATATATTACTGCCCCCTCAGTTCTTTGATAAAGGTATCCATCTGCTCAGCATACTCTGGTTTTTCCGCTTTAGTCTTTTCAAGGAGTGCCACCGCCCTATCAAGCTCACCGGCTTCTTTGTATGCAGCAGCAAGCGATACTTTTTGTTGCACATCATCAGGATTATCAGCAATTCGTTTCTCGAGAATAGCAATAACAACATCAAAGCGTTTTGCTTTTGCCCATTCCACAAACAAGCGTTCATCATCAACGTACGGCGTGCCGAAATGTTTCGTTAATAGATCAACCGCTTCTTTGTCCTTGCCACTACGTATAAGCGTACCTGCGTACAGACGTGCTGCGAGATCATATCGAGTATCAAGCTCGTACGCCTTCTTAAAGAGCTCACTGGCTTCATCATCCTTACCTACAAATGCCAGTACCTCACCAAGTTGAAACAATCCTGCTTGTTTGTTTGGTGCGAGCTCTACGACCTTTCGATATGTTTCCTCAGCTTTATCTAAGTAGCCAAACGAACCATAAAGTGAACCAGCAAAAAGACGAAGTCGTGCCGAGTCAGGATTACGTTCAACTTCCGTTTCTACCTCATGGATAGCAAAGGTAGCGAAATCAGTTTTTATCTTTTGCTCAACACCTTCAGCCCGTTGTATGTTGGCCGTCATTTGTGCAAGCTGTTCTCGTACTTCTTGCCTACCAAGCTGGTTGTAGGCAATGGCTTTGCGATATGTCTCAAGCACTTCTTCCGGAGCTCGTTGTACGGTCTGTCCGTTGGGAAGCTGTTGAGGCATCAGCGCTTGGATAAGAAGTTGCGAGGTTTTAATACCAGGGATGTTTATATACCATAACAACACTCCTCCAATAACGAGTACGAGAGGGAGTGCCACTGCAGTGACTGTTTCAGGTGCCACCCGGTAGTCTTCAAAAAGTGGCGCGCGACCTTCAGTACTACGGAAGTGGAGGTACGCAAGAACAGAAGTAAATAATATGTAGCTAATGATATTATCGAACACAAAGAGGTTGTGGAACATATACGCCGCAATAAGTCCTGTCCAAAGTGCCCGTTCAGTTGCACTAAAGGTACGGTCGCGCTGTAAAAATATTTGCTTAAGGCCCTGCACGTTGAAGATGTTTTTGAAGGACCACTTTTTTTCCTTAGGATCAAGTACCCAAAGGTGCATGAGGAACGAGGTAGGTATCAGCAGGTACGCGATAAGTCCTAGGAATCCACCAGCAATAAGCCAGTCGAAAATAATATTGTGTGTACGATCAAACCATGGTTCTTCTCCATACATACCAGGATCAAAATACTTCGCAAACACATACTCGAAGTTATCCTGTCCCCAACCTAAGATGGGGCGCTCCTTTACCCCTTCCCAAGCCGTACCCCAGTTCATGAAGCGGGCTTTGACGGTACCTGAGTCTAGCTCGATTTGCGTAAAGCGAGCTACAACGGGAGTGGTTTTTCCAAACTCCGTATCTTTGATTGCGTAACCTGTACCTATGATTGCTACGACGGCGACGAGTACCGCAACAGAACCCCAGCGCAAAACTTTTCTTTTACGCTCATACAGCGCGATAAGTGCAGTAGTAACTAAAGCTCCTCCGAGGAAACCGAGTACGGTACCACGAGTCATGGACAGTATCATTGCAACAATATGGAGCAGAGCGACTAATCCTAAGATACCTTGGTGCCAGTGCGTACCCCGCCACTTTTCCATAAGTATGAGTGCGATGAAAATATGGAAGAGTGAGTACACTGCAAGGTAGATAGGATTTCCAAACGTTGCCTCGATACGAGGAATGGCTGCAAAGTCAGGTAATACTGCGAACGCAGGCTTAAGTCCTATGAAAGCTATAGCGACACTTGCACCAAGTGTTGTGTACCAAAACGCATTCCATAGCTTTTCGGTGTTCAATACCGCACCTGCTACTAGGAAGTACGCAAATATGTGAAGTATGGCGATGTAGCCCTCCATACGCTCAAAATTGCTCCAAAAACTCTTGAACGGGTTGGCACCGAACATGTCAGCCAACCCTATGACAACAACAAAAATAGTAAGCGTAGCGAGTATCCACGAGAAACGAGGTCTATAGCGTGCATCAAGAAGTGCGAGCAGAATCCAGGCTGATAACACTACCTCAGTGATAATCCTAAAGGTAAAATTTTTGCCCGTGATGTACGGGAAAAACATTGAGCTAGATATAATAAACGGCACGAGAACGGGTATGGCGAAAATTCCACCAATAGCTACCCAGCGAAGTGTACTTTTAAACATACCGAATACTATATCATGCCGACGTCATAAAAGGCCAATGTAACGAAGTTAAAGGTTAAAAGTTGAAAGTTAAAAGTCTCCTGTGCCAAACGTTTAAAGAAAATACTAGAATTAGAGTGATAATTACCGAGAAGTTTGCCATCAGGCATGGCAATCCACGTTTGAACTAGACTTGCGAACTAGCACTTATTCTTTAACTTTATGACTTTATGAACTTTATAACTTTCAACTCGTCACTCAGAACTCGGTACTCGCTTACCCATTACTCCTTCTAGGCATCGTAGGGCCTCCTTTAGGTCAACACTATGTTCAAGGGTCGGTTTCCAGATATCTCCCGTCTCTTTCAGACGAGCTTCAATAGTCTGTATTGTAAATTGTGCAGGAGTAAGTCCTTTCTTCATCTCACTCCATTCAAGTGGTGTCGATACCGTTGCCCCGGGATATGGGCGGAGTGAGTACGCACACGCGAGAGTTTGTCCAAACCTATTCTGGAGATAGTCGAGATATATCTTTCCCTTCCGCTTCTTGGGGTTACGTTCCACAGATGTTACCTCGGGAAGCCGTGCATGTACTATACGCATGATAAGCTCCGCAAAATTTCTGACGTCATCATACAGGTACCTGCCTCCAAGGGGCACAACAATATGTAACCCTGATTTACCTGACGTTTTAGGGTAGTGCTCCTCACTCACCTGCAACAAAACGTCATGCACCTCGTTTGCCACACGGACTAGGTCGTCAAACGATCTGCCGTTTGGATCAAGGTCGAGTATCATATAATCAGGCTTGTCGAGACTCTGTACACGAGAATTCCAAAGGTTAAGCTCAATACATCCCAAGTTGGCGAGATATAAAAGTGTCTTTTTGTTATTACACACGATATACCGTATATTCTTGTTGTTGCTTTCGGACCATATTTCTACAGTCTCCACAAAAGACGGTAGATCTGTTTCGATATTTTTATGAAAAAAACTTTTGCCCTTTATACCATTCGGATGTCGATGCAAATTTTGAGGTCTATCTTTTAGGTACGGTAGAAGCATCTCAGCAATGCGGTCGTAGTAGTCTACGACATCTCCTTTGGTATATCCTTCTTCATCCCAAAATATTTTTTCTCTATGGGTAATTGTCACACGTCCTTGTACATTCTTCGCTCTGTGTTTCGTGAGAAGTGGCTCTTTTGCATTTTCTTTTGTGGGAAATTCCTTGGTAACTTCCTTTGCTCTTTTGTCTCTACGGAGTCCTCGATATATCGGATGACGCATACGCCCGTCTTTCGTCCATTCAGAAAAACGCGCTACGCAAACATACCGAGGTGTTACCCACGTGATTTTACTATGCTCAGGCACCTCCTCTTGAAGCGGGGAGCTTTTTCTTTTGATACGAGAAAGTTTTGTGTGTAAATCAATAAGCTCAGCATCAGTAAATCCACCACCACTGTGACCGATGTACGTGAGCGAGTTTCCTTCGTAAACACCAAGTACAAGTGCACCAATTTTTTTTCGACTTCCTATTGGTTCTGTAAACCCGACAATCACCGCTTCTTGTTCATAAAAACTTTTTATCTTAAGCCACGCTCCACTTCGTATACCCTCCTCATACGCACTTGTTCCATCTTTCGCTATCATGCCCTCGAGGTGTTGTTCCACAATAGTTTCAAACATATCGGTACCACGTTCTTCGACATGCTCACTATAGAGAATACGCTCATCCTGAGGCAACATCTCTCGCAAGAGTTTTTTACGCTGTGAAAGCGGAGTATCACGTAAATCTTTTCCATTAAGGTAGAGGAGGTCAAACACTGCGTATTGTAGAGGTGCCTTAATTTCTTTGTACTGTTGTAAAGCATGGAAATCAGGCTTGCCATTTTTAAGTGCGATTATTTCACCGTCGATAATACAAGTACCCTTTATAGCTTCCAGTGCTTCCACGATAGGTGTATAGGTACTGACAAAAGAATTACCGTTGCGAGAATAGAGTCGTACGTTTCCATCTTCAACTTCAGCAATAGCTCGATATCCATCCCACTTCATTTCAAATAGCCACTGTTGCCGATCAAATGCATGCTCTACGAGCTTGGCAAGCATCGGCTTTATATGGTGAGGCATAGGATTCTTCCCTTTCCCCGTTTTACTCGACGCTCTGCTCCTTTGTTTTGCCCGTTGGCCTACCGGACGCACCGCTCCTCCGTTTGCTTTGCCTGTGATAACAGAACGCGCGTCATTCGTCACATCCTCAGTGGACGCATACTCATCATTTTTTTTAATTAAGAGCCATGTATTTTTTTCGCGTCCGTGCATTTTGACAAGCGTAAAAGCACCCTTTAATTTCTCACCAAGAAGTACTATACCAAGCTCTCCTTTTGCTAAACCCCTTGCTATGTATTTCTTCCCTTCCTTGGGGTCTGCTGTTTTATCGCTCACGTACACACCTCTGTCCCACACAATAACCTCACCAGCTCCGTATTCTCCCTTGGGTATCCTCCCTTCAAAATTGGCATACGACAGCGGATGGTCCTCCACCATCACCGCAAGTCTTTTATCTTTTGGATTCATAGAAGGCCCTTTAGGAACGGCCCAGCTTTTCAGTACGCCGTCATGCTCGAGTCGGAAGTCGTAGTGGAGTCTACGCGCATGATGTTTCTGTACAACAAAATGCGGTACTTCGGTTCTTGCCTCTTTCTTTCCTTGAGGTTCGGGAGTTTTAGAAAACGAACGTTTTCTTCTGTATGGTTCTAGCGTACTCATGATGTTACGCGGGTTCGACGAATTCTCTTGTTTCGTTTCTTCTCACGTTCAAGACTTTTCTTCAGTGTCGCCATAAGGTTGCGCATGTCTGTCGGCACAGGCTCGCCCGCACCTTCCACACGTATAGGCTTGCCCTTAGCTTTTTTATCAATAATCTTTTTAAGGTCTTCAGTATAGGTGTCTTTAAACTCTTCCGCATGGAAGTGTTCCTCCAACTGTTTGATCAGCATAAGAGCCATGTCGAGTTCTTGTTTGGTGTATGCTTCTTTTTCTTTCGGCAAGTCAAGCGTATCGGGACTACGTACTTCGTCGGCATACCGCAAACCTATGAGCATGAGAGCTCTTCCTTCTGAACGAATCATCGCGAGATGTTCTTTGTTGCGCAGTACCCACCGAGCTATACCCACCTTCTTCGAACGCTTGAGCGCTTCCCGAAGCAGGACGTACGCTTTTTGTGATTTTGCATCAGGTTCTAGATAGTACGGCTTGTCTATCTGTCGTGCCTCTACCTCGTTTTCAGAAGTAAACTGAACAATGTCTATCGTTTTTGTTTTCTTCGGCGCTACCTTTTCAAAGTCTTCATCTGTGAGGATAACGTAGTCACCCTTTTGGTATTCATATCCTTTAACAATATCTTTATACGGTACTTCTTTGTTTGTTATGCGACATACCTTGGCATAGCTGATAGGACAATGCCCATGCTTATCGAGCATGCGGAAACTGAGCGCACGTTCCTCAGACCCGCTATAGACTTTCACGGGAATATTGATAAGTCCAAAGGCTATTGATCCTGTCCATATAGGTCTCATATACCACAAGTATATCGAGCACGCATGAACACAAAGTGAAAGGTGTATTCATGGAAATTTCACTTGTTTATGAGAGTATTTTGATAGTATTTAAAGAATATTTAATAAGCAGAACAACACGTCAGGAGTTAGTAAGCGAGTATCGAGTTACCGAGTGACGAGTAGCGAAAGTCCGCAAACGGGCATCATTGCGAGTCGCAACGAAGCAATCTATTTGTTGTGTCATTTTAAATCATATGGATTGCCACGCCCGCGGGCTCGCAATGACGTGATTAAAAATTTCAAATTAATCTTCCTTTCTACATTATGAACTTTATAACTTTCAACTCGTTTTACCGTCACTCACTAACCGGTAACTCATCACTCGCTACTCAGAACTCGCCTTACTCATTTGTATGAACACACACAACACAGGCTCCATACGTATAGGTACATCAGCATGGATGAATAAAGATTGGGGTGAGTCATTCTACCCGAAGGAGTTTACCGAAGGGCACCTTACCTATTTTGCAGAACGATTCCCCACGGTAGAAGTAAACACCACCTTCTATCACCTTCCCCACAAGAACACGTTTCAGAAGTGGACAGAAGAAACACCAGAAGATTTTGTTTTTGCTGTGAAGTTGTCGCGCTACATTACCCATCGCAAAAAACTGAAAGGCGTCCGTGAATCACTCGAACGATTTATCAAACGAGCCTCACCGATGAAAAAGAAACTTGGTGTGATACTCGTACAGCTTCCACCTTTTCTAAAATACAGTAAACCACTTCTCCGTTCATTTGTAGAAAGTGCAAGAGTCGTCACGCAGAGGAACTATCCTGTACGATTTGCGCTTGAGCCCCGCCATGGGAGTTGGAAGGATGCAGGCGCTATGGAGGATATTCGAGTATTGCTCAAGGAGGCGCATGTAGGGCTTGTTTTTGCACACTCTGCAAATATTATGTCGTATTCACCAGAGCAACAGAATATTACGTCTGATTTTGTGTATATACGCTTCCATGGGCCAGGTGAGTTTGGAGCCTCACGGTATGGGTCACGTCGACTTCGTCCATGGGCAGAACGTATGGTGGCATGGAGTAGTCAAGGCTTGCAGGTGTTTGCGTATTTCAACAACGACGAACACGGCCACGCGATTCATGATGCCCGCACCCTGCAATTACAAATAGAAAAAGCAGGGGTTGTAAAAAAGCCGACACTTCCACAATGATAAGCAAATCTTTTCAGAATTACACAATAAGAAAAGAATACTACTTCCTCTCAAATTTCTAACGCAACACTTCGTACGGTATAGTTCACAGTCATATGAACAAATACACAAGGCTTACCTTTACAGAACGTGAA
>Ga0076181_115_pt1 | contig 21679 bp, 22 predicted proteins | sample RifGroD2_FD_68216 | JGI IMG/M metagenome (GOLD analysis project Ga0076181, IMG submission 68216) | Parcubacteria bacterium GW2011_GWD2_42_14
ATATTTAGTTGCTAAAGCTGTCCTGCCGGACAGCTTTAGCATACGGCGTCGCCTTCAAACGTACACCCCAGCTATGCTGGGGGTTTATAGGTTAACAAAAACAACGCCCTACTGGGCGTGTTTTTCTAATGCGGAGAGTGTGGGATTCGAACCCACGGTCCGGTTAAGGACACCTCGTTAGCAGTGAGGCGCTTTTTTACCCGCACACCAACTTGTAAACAAACATTACAAAGCGGAGAGTGTGGGATTCGAACCCACGGTCCGGTTAAGGACACCTCGTTAGCAGTGAGGCGCTTTCGACCACTCAGCCAACTCTCCGCTTTATAATCTTTGATTTTTATGATGAAATGAACAGTGTAAGTTCACTGGTTGGTGTGCGGGCGTGCCACTCAGCCAACTCTCCCTAAAACATTTGCTTCGCAAATGTTCGGGCGAACAAATGCAAGGCATTTGTTTTAGCCCTAAACTCATGCGAAGCAAATGTTCGCAACGCTTATCCTACCATACTCAATGCGCTACTGCGATACATAGGACATTACGAGCACCTGCCTTGTAAAGGGCTTTTTGGGCTACGCTCAGTGTTGCTCCAGTAGTCATCACATCATCAAGCAGTAGTATGTCTTGATCGACCACTCGCTCTCTATCTACCACCACAAAAGCTCCCTTCATGTTTTCAAAACGTTTTGCTCTGCTAGTACTATGTGCTTGCGACTCTGTGTGCTTTGCTCGTTCAAGTAGGTGTAGTTCAAGGGTCATACCTTCACAGTTCAAAGTGTTACACAGTGCGGAAGCGATACGTTCAGCTTGGTTAAACCCTCTTTCATGGAATCGAATTGCATGGAGTGGTATGGGGACGAGAAGTGGATTCATAAAACTTCCAAACATTTGATGTTCTGCAAGCTCTTCTGCTACAAATGGAGCAAGTGTTTCTCCGAGAAGTACTGCTGCTCGTTTGTGACCATGATATTTCACCGCCTGTATTGCATAACGTACGAGTGGCTTTTTGTAGGGAAGTGGAGCCATACACTCACACGCATCATGAAAAAAATTTGCTGTGCACAACGCTCAAGTTCAGTTTTCGGAAGCGAGTCAAACACACTTACACGGATATCGCGAGGAAAGAGTAAATCAAAAATTGAGTGCAAACTTCTTGTGAGAATATTCATACCAAAAGTCTATCGTTCTTTGGGCTGTGTGCGCTATAATGACCTTATGGACATACCTTTCCTAAATCAAGCAAAACAGATGTTTGAAAAAGCAGTACTCTCCAAACATGATGAGAGTATTCTTGGTGTCGATATCGGTTCCTCAGCAATAAAAGTTGTGCAACTCAAAAATGTGCAAGGCGTTGCTACCTTGGAAACCTATGGTGAAATAGCTCTTGGTCCATACTCTGAGGGTGATGTGGGACAAGCAACTAATCTGCCACCAAAGAAGCTTGCTGAAGCACTTAAGACACTCCTTAAGGAGGCGAGTGTTACCACGCAAACATGCGGAGTTGCGGTGCCTTTTTCCTCAAGTCTTGTTAAACTCATTGAGGTACCGCCACTCGATGTACAAAAACTGGCAACCGTTATTCCTATCGAAGCCCGTAAGTATATTCCTGTGCCGATTTCCGAAGTGCAACTCGACTACTTCGTAGTCCCAGAAACAGAACAGAAGCTTTTCTTAGGAGCAAAGGATATAGAGGGGCTTGAGTCACAAGAGATTAAAACCAAGTTAGTGCTCATAGTTGCAATGCACAACGAAACCCTGCGCAGGTACACCGAAACAATCAAACTTGCGGGACTCACCCCGAGTTTCTATGAAATAGAAGTGTTTTCCAACATTCGTTCTACCGTGGCGCATAGTCTCGCGCCTGTTGCGATTATTGACTTAGGAGCTGCCACAAGCAAGCTCTATCTTGTGGAGCTTGGGATTATTCTTGCTTCCCATGTCATCCCTACAGGGTCACAGGATATTACCCGTTCGCTCTCCAAGAGTTCGCATATAAGTATTGCAAAGGCGGAAGAAATCAAGCGTCAAGCAGGTATTCTTACTGGTGTTTCAAACAATGACGCTGCTCGCATATCTCATGCAGCGACACTTACCATGGAGCAAATATTTGCCGAGGCTCGTCGTGTCTTGCTTGGTTTTCAAAAGAAGTACAACAAAGTAATAACCAAGGTGGTGCTTACGGGTGGGGGGGCGACACTTAAAGGTCTTCCAGAATTTGCTCGTCAACAACTTGAGTTGGAGATAGAGCTTGCACAACCTTTTTCACACGTGCAAGCCCCAGCCTTTTTAGAGGAAACCCTCAAGGACGCAGGTCCGGACTTTGCCGTAGCAGTGGGTGTTGCATTACGTAAGTTACACGAAGATGGTTAAAAAAGTTGAATGTTTGTAAAGTTGAAAGTATATAAAGTTCAAAAGTAGAAAATAAAAAATAAACCCCCACTTTTACCCCGCCATGGCGGGCAAACTTTCAACATTATAACTTTTCACTTTTAACTTTGTTGAAGTAGTGGATAACATGTTAGAGCTATGTCAACATGTATGGGTATAATGAACCTACAGAATTGAGTACGTGCGTAGTGTACAAGCTAAATAATTATGGAGCCAAAATTTAATACTTCGTTCATTCCCAAAAAGTCGCTCCAGGCGGATGTGAGTGCAACTGCTGGTGGAAAAAATAGGTTTGTGCGACGCCATGATGTACATGGACCGGGGTACTACCTCATGTTTATGGTTTTTCTTACAAGTGTTGTTGTTTCGCTTGGTGTTTTTGGGTACACGAAAATAGTCGAAAGTAATATTCAGGAAAAAATAGCACGACTGGAACGTCAAAAAGAAGCTTTTGATGAAGAAACAGTAGCTATGTTGTCACGAGCAGACAAACATATTACAAATGCAAAAAAGATACTTGAGGGACATGTTGCGGTGTCTGAGCTATTTACGCTTTTAGAAACAATTACACTCGTTCGTATACAGTACACAGAGCTTGAGTACACTGGTATGCCCAACGAAACAGCCTTGGTTACTATCTCAGGCCTATCCAAAAATTTCCAAGATGTGGCTTTACAAACAGAGCAGTATCGACTACACCAAAGTCTGCACAAACCAGTTGTAAGAGATCTTGAACGGCTTGAAGATAATGAAGTAAGTTTTTCGATTGATGTCACTGCAGATTCTGGACTTGTCTCCTTTTCTTCAGCATTGAAAAATTTGGGTCAACAAGTTGCTATACCTACTCCAGCACCTACCGTTGAGTCAACGACGACACTTGAGGTAGACGCAACCTTACCCAATACACCTTCAACTATATAGTTATGACAAAAGTACTTACACCAATTCTTTTTTTTCTAGCAGCGGTTGGTCTTTTCTTTACCTACCTTCGACCAGCATATGATGTTTTGCTCGCTTTCCAGGTACAGGAAGATCGGTTGGATGCTACTCTTGAAGAGTCTGGAAAATTATTGGAAGTTCATGATTCACTCCTCCGCAAATACAACAGTATTTCTTCAGAAAACCTCAAGAGACTTGCGCAGATTTTGCCAAGCGACATTGATGTTGTTCGCCTTATTGTAGATATAGATGCCCTTACCACGAAACATCGTCTATCGATTCGATCTTTTGAAGTACCGTACTTAGAGTCAGAGGTAGTAAGTGCCTCTTCTAAAAAGAAACAAACAGCACAGGAAGATGAAGGTCCTGTGGGTGAAGCAATTTTAACCATTGAATGTGAGGGTGAGTATGCTGACTTTAAGGCTTTGTTGCTGGATATTGAAAGGAGCCTTTCACTTATGGACCTCGTGTCACTCCATATAGAAGTTTCAGATATGACCCGACCAAATGCCGTACGAGGGACAGTGTATACGCTTGGATTACAAACATATTGGCTAAAATAATTAAACATGTTTGGAAATATTAGACATTTGGTAGCACTTCTATTACTCGTCATTCTTGGTGTTGGGGTGTACTATTTGGCAACAAGTGAAAATTTCTTTACTGGACATCAGCAACGTGCATCTCAGATTGATCAACGTACAGAAGAGCTAGAGCGTGAAATCATTGTTCCCCTCAAACAACTCTCTTCGGTCAATATTGATGTTGATTTTTTTGCTAGTTCGGAATATAAGGCGCTTTCTGATATGAGTGTCAGTCTGCATACACCTGCCCTTGTTCGATCAAACCCATTTGCTCCCGTAGAGTAGCCTCAGTATCAGTCAAGGTATTGTAGAGGTTTAGTTTTAACAAAAAAACTGTGTTTAATTTACTGCCGTTACTTCAAAAAAAAGGGATTATTGGTGAAAGTGATATCGTCGATATCACAAAGGAATCTCAAGAATCCAATCACTCTATAGAAGAAGTGTTACAAGGTCGAGGTGTTTCTGATCTGGATATTTTAACAGCAAAAGGTGAGCATTGGGACATACCTGTCCGCTCACTTAAAAATATTACAATTCCATACGACATACTTCAGTATATTCCTGAAGAGTCGGCGATTCACTATCATGTGGTGCCGATAGCACTCGTGGATGAGGTTTTAGAGGTTGGTATTGTTGACCCAGACAACATAGATGCACTTGATGCATTAAATTTTATATCGACAAAAAAGGGAGTACCCTTCAAAGCTTTTTTGATTAGTGAACGAGACTACAAAAAAGCAATAGAAATGTATCGTGGCATATCCAGTCAAGTTGGACAGGCGTTGAGTGAGATTAAATTAGAAGACGAAAAAAGTACTCCTGAGACTTCAGGCCTCGGAGAAGAGCAGGAGACACAAAATCTTGATGATCTAGAGCAAACAGTCCAAGCAGCAGGTAAAAAAGGCCAATCAAATGACATACGCGAGGAGGCACCAGTTACGAAAATAGTTGCTACCATATTGCGGAGTGCTATTGATGCTCGTACTTCGGATATTCATATAGAACCAGAATACGACCAGACACGGGTTCGTTTTCGTGTGGATGGTGTCCTCAATAAATCGCTCGTGCTTCCGGCAAAGGTGCAACGTGCTGTCATAGCACGCGTAAAGATTCTTGCAGGTATTAAACTCGATGAACGGCGTAAACCTCAGGATGGTCGTTTCTCAGCGACGATTGGAGGACGGCGTATCGACTTCCGTGTTTCCACGTTTCCTACATATTACGGAGAGAAGGCTGTATTACGTATTCTTGATAGTGAGCGAAGCAATATTACGCTTCAGGATTTGGGAATGAATGAAAAGCAACTCAATATGGTCAAAAAGGCTGTTGCGGCACCATACGGAATGGTTCTTATCACTGGACCCACAGGATCAGGTAAATCAACATCTTTGTATGCCATGCTCAACGAGGTTGATAAAGAGGGGAAGAACGTACTTTCACTTGAGGACCCAGTTGAGTACAACATTCCAGGAGTGAGTCAGTCTCAAATGAGACCGGATATTGGGTACACGTTTGCATCAGGTATACGTAGCGTACTGCGACAAGATCCGGACATTATTATGGTGGGGGAGATTCGAGACAAAGAAACAGCACAGCTTGCTGTGCAAGCTGCACTTACTGGTCACCTCGTCTTCTCGACACTCCACACCAACAACGCAGCTGGAGCTGTACCACGTCTTGTAGATATGGGTGTTGACCCCTATCTCTTGGCACCGACACTTAGTCTTATTGTGGCACAACGTTTAGTGAGACGTATCTGCCCTGATTCTGGAAAGAAGGTACCCATAGAAGGTCCGATAAAAAAGATGATAGACGAACAGTTTGCTGACCTGCCAAAAAAATACAGAAGTCAAATTCCTCATGAAAAAGATGTTGTTATGGTAGAACCTTCTGCAAATTGTCCAAATGGTACAAGGGGAAGGTTAGGTGTGTATGAAATCCTTGAAATTAATGATGGAATACGCGCTGCTATTCTCGACAGTGCCGACGAAAGCATCATTCATAAAATTGCACGTGAAAATGGTATGTTGAGTCTCAAAGAAGACACGATAATCAAAGCGATGCAAAAAACTATTCCTTTTGAGGAGGTTGCCCAGATTGGAGGTTTGATGAATGTCGAGGAAGAAGAGGTGATTGTTGAAGAAGAAAAATCATTAGAAACCATTATTGATGAGTCTAAGGAATCAAAAAACACAACAAGTACTGATGACGGTATTGCTTCATTTGAGCGAGACCTAGTATAATGAAATATATTGTAAAAAATAAATATGCCAGAAAAAAAACATCAAAGAATATGCATTGTTGACGACGACCCATTCTTACTCGATATGTATAACTTAAAATTTCAACAATCAGGATATGATGTTGTTTGTTTTACCGATAGCACAAAAGCACTTGAAGCCATGCGTACGGACGGGAAGTATGACGTCGTTTTGCTTGATTTGGTCATGCCAAAGGTTGATGGATTTGAGGTCTTACAAACAATTCGTCAAGAAAATCTCTGCGGCGAACATGTTGTTATTGTAATACTTAGCAATCAAGGTCAGGAAAAAGATATAAGTAGAGCGGAAGAGTTTGGCATAGACGGATACCTTATTAAAGCGAACACCTTACCTTCGGAAGTGCTTGAGTATGTGCGGAATCTCCTACAAAAGAAAATCGAAGTAGCATAAAATCTTATTAGTAACCCATTTCCGTATGACAAACAAAGCCGATTTAGAAGCACATAAAAAAACTCTTGATGAGTTTGCGGGAATTGTGGTTGACGAACAAGCATCTGACTTGCACATAAATGCTTTTTACAAGCCGGTGATTCGTGTTTCCGGTTCCTTGTTGCCACTTACCGATTTTAAGGAGCTCACCCATGAGGATTCTGCAGAATTTCTTGCGCTAATGCTTAACGAGGAACAGCGAGAAAGTTTTGATACTACAAAAGAAATTGACTTTTCATACTACAATGAGACGCATAAGGTACGTTTTCGAGGGAACGCTTGTATCCAGAGAGGCGCAGTTTCTATTGCTCTCCGACTCATTCCAACCAAAATAGAAACTATTGCTGACCTTAATCTGCCCGTAGAGCTTTTGCGTTTTACCGAACGGAGACAGGGTTTCTTCCTTGTGGTAGGTCCTGTGGGCCAAGGAAAGTCAACAACGCTCGCCGCACTCATAGAGTATATCAATCAAACTCGTGCAGCTCATATTGTCACCATTGAAGATCCTATTGAGTTTATTTACACTCCAAAACAGTGTCTTATCGACCAACGCGAGGTTCATCTTGACACGGATACATTCGAGTCGGGGCTGTACAGTGCATTTCGTCAAGATATGGACGTGATTCTTGTCGGGGAAATGCGAGGAAATGAAGCAATAGGTGCTGCGGTAACCGCAGCTGAGACGGGTCACCTTGTCTTTTCAACGCTTCACACCAACAATGCATCGCAGACGATTGACCGTATAGTTGACTCATTTCCGAGTCATCAACAAGATCAAATCCGTATTCAGCTCGCATCTAGCCTCAGTGGTATTTTTTCTATGAGGCTCGTACCTAAGATTGCAGGAGGTTTAGTGCCTGCATATGAACTTTTGGTAAACACCCGTGCTATTTCCAATATGATTCGTGAGCGTCGTACCCATGAGATAGATACGATGATAGAGACTGGTTCTGAGGATGGTATGATAAGTATGAACAACTCACTTACTAGACTTGTGCGTGCAGGGGAGATAAGCGTGGAGAGTGCACTTGCGGCTTCATTTGATCCTCAGGGTCTTGAGCGTTTGCTCTAAGGTAGTTATTTTTTATATGTTATTTAAATACAAAGCACTCGATGCAACGGGATCCGAGCAGGAAGGAACGATTGAAACCGTCAATGAGGATACCGCTATTGCCGCACTCCAGCGCAATGGACTTGTTATTACCAACGTAGAACCTGCAGACAAAAAAGACATTTTTCACGGTGAAATAACTATTTTTCAGCACGTATCTACAAAGGAACTGGTAATTCTTTCACGGCAAATCGCAACGCTTTTTGAAGCGCAGGTATCAGCTTTGCGAGTATTTCGACTGTTAGGAGCTGAGGCTGCGAATCCACTCATTCAGAAGACGCTTCTTGCTGTCGCAAGCGACGTCCAGTCTGGTTCGTCAATCAGTAAATCATTATCAAAACATCCAAAAATATTTTCTTCTTTTTATTGCAACATGGTGCTTGCCGGAGAGGAGACCGGTAGACTTGAACAAACTTTCAACCACCTTGCCGACTACATTGACAGAAGTTATGCAGTTACCAGTAAGGCGCAACATGCGCTCATTTATCCTGCGTTTATTATTTTGACGTTTGTAACGGTAATGGTGCTCATGTTGACGATGGTGATTCCAAAGCTTACAGCGATTATTGAAGATTCTACAGCAGAGATTCCCGTGTATACCAAAATTGTTATGGGTATTAGTGAGTTCTTTATTTCATACGGACTCCTTTTGTTTGTGGTGCTTTCGGTAGGGATATTTTTCCTCTGGAGGTACGCGATAACAACTCAAGGAAGGAGGTATTTCGACAAGCTTAAGCTCGACATACCGATTATAGGTAGCCTGTATCAAAAACTTTTTCTGGCTCGAGTGGCTGACAACTTGAGTACAATGCTTACGAGCGGTATCGCAATGGTGCAGGCGATAGACATCACCGCAGCGGTGGTAGAAAACGTGCACTACGAAGAGGCGCTGATACAAGCTCGTGACGCTATTAAAAACGGAGCCAGTATTACAAAAGCATTTGGTGAACATCCTGAAATTCCAACCATTATGATACAGATGATGCGGGTGGGGGAGGAGACAGGTGAACTTTCAAAGATTCTGGGGACTCTTGCAAAGTTCTATAGTAGGGAAGTAGAGAATGTTGTGGATACACTTGTGGGACTTATAGAGCCTATTATGATTATTATGCTTGCAGGTGGTGTTGGTGTTCTTGTTGCTTCGGTGATACTTCCTATATATAGCATTACTTCTTCAATTCAGTAAACGAGTTACCGAGTTCTGAGTAACGAGTTTAACTGTGGCAATCGTCACCCCGCCATATTTACCCCGTTACTTGTAACTCAGAACTCGCCTTACTCGCTACTCGCTTTACTCCGCATCACCACTTTTCCACAAAAAAAAGTTTTTTTCTATTCACAAGCGCTCAAGCACCCTTGTATACTATAAATATCCTATTCACAATGTGATATCTACACTTTGGAAGGTATATTTTTATTATTAAATTATAAAAACACTATGTATAATAAAATGACTCGAGGTTTTACGCTCATTGAGCTTCTCGTGGTTATCGCTATCATCGGTATTTTGGCGTCTGTAGTACTAGCCTCACTTGGAGGTGCTCGTGAACGTGCACAGCTTTCAGCGTACAAACAAGAGACTTCAAGTCGTGTAGCTGAGTTCACCCTTGCTTGTGATACTTCTGCAACAGCTCCTGCGTTACCAGCAGATACGAATAACGTGGATTGGCTTACTATCACGTGGACAAGCTGTGGACCTGCCGGAAGTGGTACGTTCGTAGTAACTAACGATGCACGAAACGCGAACATCGACTGTAGTGCCAGTGTCTCACAGACTGGTGTGACTTGGTCTGGAACTGAATGTTAGTCTAACCTATTCTACAATAACCAAGAAAACGCCACAGCTGTGGCGTTTTCTTGGTATAGCTTGTAGTGATACACTAAACCCTGCACCTGTTGTGGAACAACTGTGTGCAAGTTCAAAACATGTCTGATTTATTTTTTTTAACATTTGAGTTTAGTTTTTTTCTTTTTTTACTCGGTTGCGTTGTAGGGAGTTTTTTGAATGTCATTATTTTGCGATATGAAAAGGGTGAACAGGCAGTGAAGGGAAGGAGTCACTGCATGTCCTGTGGGAAAACGCTTGCATGGTATGAGCTCGTCCCACTTTTTTCTTTTCTTTTCCAACGTGGTAGATGTCGAGAGTGCAAAACGAAGCTTTCGCTACAATATCCACTCGTTGAGCTTGGTACTGGTATTCTATTTTTCCTCGTTTTCTTCCACCTTTTTCCGTTTCTTCCTTCGGAAGCAGTCTTGACCGTCATAACTTCAGGGGAGAAAGAATTTTTAATGAAGTGGGGCGGGCTCTTGATTGTACATCTCGTTATATGGTCGCTCTTTATGGTCATCACGGTATATGATATTCGTACCAAGCTTATACCTAACAGGTTTTCCTATGCACTTGCTGGTGTAGCGTTCCTCGCACTTTTCTTGGGTGAACAATCTTTGGCTTTTACACCCCCGACACTCTCTGAGGTAGTAGCGGGCCCTGCGCTTTTTCTACCATTCTATGCACTATGGAAAGTCTCTGACGGTCGTTGGCTCGGACTTGGCGATGGCAAGCTAGCACTTGGTATAGGATGGTTTCTCGGTCTGACTCTTGGTGGTACTGCTATTCTTTTTGCTTTCTGGATAGGTGCTAGCGTTTCTCTCCTCTACATTTTTTTCCAAAAACTTTATGTAAGTTTTTGGAAAAGGGGTAGCGAAAAAGAAATGTTAACTCTTAAGAGTGAAATACCCTTTGGACCGTTTTTAGTACTGGCTACACTTATTGTGTATGTCACACAGTTCAACATATACGCTTATCTTTTGTAGTGTAGTTCCCAATATCGAGTTCCGTAACGAGTAAAATAAAAATAATAGATTTAAAGAAGTTTACCCGTTTTTAACTCGTAACCCAGAACTCCCTACTCGTAACTCGTTTTAACTTTACGAACATTATAACTTTCAACTTTTTTGACTTGTGTATAAGAGTCATAAGCTGGTACTCTTAGAGTATACAATATATTTATATATGAATAATGTAAAAATAGTTACAAAAATTTCGCGAGGTTTTACTCTTATTGAACTCCTCGTAGTAATAGCTATCATCGCTATTCTCTCGACTATCGTTTACCCCAATTTATCGGGAGCGCGCGAGCGAGCGCGCGATGCAGAACGGGTGAGTGAGGTGGGACAGATAGCACTCGGCGTAGAGCTCTATTACAACTCTTGCAGAGCATATCCGACAGCGCCACTTATACCTAGTAGAAACAACGGCTGTCCGACTGGAGTTACCCTCGCCACATTTCTCCCAACAATCCCCGTAGATCCTAAAGGTACAGCGTACGGGTATGGTACGGCAGGTGGATCGTTTGTTGTTGCAGCTACGTTGGAGACCGCCGAACACTCCTCCCTTACCAACGATATCGATACAACTGTGGCCGGAGTGGCGTGTGATGATGCAGGAAAAAAATACTGTAAAGGTGGATAACTCGGAGAAACTCCCTTGTGCTCAAAAATGTTTTTCTTGTAATAAATTGAATTTATGTCTTCCTTCAGAGAGAATGGATATACGCTGATTGAATTGCTTGTGGTAATTGCTCTTTTGGCAGGATTAAGTGCTGTACTGCTTCTTAATGGTGCAGAGTCACGAAATCTCGTTCAGCTTCAAACATCAGCGCAACAGTTGGAATCCGCCCTTACACAAGCGCAAGCATATGGAAACAGTGGGCGCGCATTTCCAGCAGGAACTGATAAATTTGACAGTGGGTTTGGTGTCTTTGTGACCACTGCCTCTCCGAAAAACATACGTATCTATGGAGGACTTGGTGATGCGAACGCCAGTGGTACCTTTGACGAGGGTGAAGAAAAATACACCGTCGCAACACAAAATTTTGAGCTGATTAAGCTGGGGGGAAATGTCGAGATTGGTGGAATCAGAGGAATTTCACCCAATGCTAATGCGTCGGAAGGTCACGTACTATTCCGAAGAGGTGAGGCAGAGGCTCATATATACACAAATAACCAAACTCCTGATGGACTTAGAATTACCCTCGCTTCTGGGTCGGCATCAATAGATGTTGTCATCAACAAAGCCGGACTTATTTACATTGACCAGTAGTATGACGAATGCACCTCTACAGAATACCCCCAGTACCACGCGAGGATCCTTCCTCTTGGAACTCCTCCTTGCGTTTGCGGTGATTTCTATCGCTATGACTGTGGTTGTTGATGCGTTTATTACTTCACAGCGCTCGTACAGGCTCATAGCTGAAGAAGGTGCGCTTACCAAGGCGCTTACAATCGCGCTTGAGAACATAACCCGTGAAGCTCGGGTGAGCCAGCTCTTCCGCTGTACTAGTACCGGGACAGCACCGTGCACGGGTACTGCATTTTATATGACGCATATTGAAGGTTTAAATAATCAAGGAGCGGGTGAAAATGTATCCTATGCCCTAGCAGGGGGAGTTATTCAAAAAGATTCTTTAGATTTAACCCCTCCTACGGTCAATGTGACTGACTTTGATGTACGAATCATCGGTACTCGCCCTGCTGAACAGATACAGGCACTCATTACACTTACCGCGAGCTCAGTGGATATTCCGAACGTGAAAGTACAATTACAAACATCATTTACTGAGCGTTTGTATTAAAAATACGTATGCAGAAAGAACTTATAAATTTAAATTGGGACTTACGCGAACGGATGCAGTTCGAGGCGTCCAAGCAAAATAGAACGAGTTGTATGAATAATACTACGAGAGATATTTTGCGCAGGACAACGAAGAAATGTGCCGTTTGCGTAAGTCCCCAAGAAGGGTTTGTTTTACTAGAGGCCATAATTGCTGTGGGTGTGCTGGTAACTATTTTTGCTGCCACGATTACGCTCTATGTATCTTCGGTGGGAGGTTTACGAATTTCAAACGATCAGCTCATCGCTACATATCTTGCTCAAGACGGTATGGAGCAGGTCATAGCAAAACGTCAGTACAATTATGACAACAGTCCTTCATGGCTTGACGGCTTATCGCATTGCACCCCTGCGAACCCTTGTTCTGCTGAGTACTTTGAACGGGAAATGTACTTACCTCTACCTGCGTGCGTAGCTGATTGTGCGCTCTATATAAATGCAAACGGTGAATACTCTTCAGATAGTTCCGGGAAACTTTCACACTTCAAACGAAAAATCGAGATAACGACGAACGGACATGAAGCACGTGTGGTAGTACGCGTCTCGTGGCCCGATGGTCCAGACACGCTCGAAGTACCTGTTTCTTATACCCTCTATAATGATCCAAACTAATATGACTACATTAGTACATACACATAAAGACGAACGGGGTATTTCACTACTTGTTGTACTTTTGATAGGTACTATCATGATTTTCACGAGTCTTGCCATAGGGCAATATGCACTTCGTACGGTGACCGCAATACGTGCACGGAGTGAAGCAACTCAGACACTCTATACCGCAGAGCAAGCATTTGCATGTGTGAGATACTGGCTCAATAAAGATTATCGACATTTCAGTACAGTTTATGGTGGTGCGACTGAAACTGCTGTGTGCAATGGGGTAACCTACAACTTTAACGCCGGTTCAGATACCGCTTCTGACGGTCATAATCCATCTTACAACGGAACTACTGGAATAGGTGTGTTCAGAATACCGTTTAGTGCAACAGATCCTACTCGCGGGGGAGTAATAGTAGAAGTAGAGAGAACAAATCCTTTAGCTATGCAGTTTGACGGTTTTGTACGTGTATATAGTCAGAGTGACAAAGAAACGAATAATAAAACATCTGAACGTTTTCAAGAGTATAAATATCGAGTACTCTACGGTGCCGACATTATGTTTGTTGTTGACCGTTCAGGAAGTATCGATGATGATGGGGATCGTAGTGACCGCACATTAGCGACTGAGTGGAATGAAATGCTTGATGCGGTAAACGAGTCCATACGACTCCTCAACCGCAAGGTACCGTCGCCGTACATGGGACTTCTCTCTTTTGGTACAGATCCGACTGACACGGGACGAAGTGTCCCCGAAGGAGTGGAACCCGATGTAAATTTGACTGACAATATTGACTTACTTGTTGATGACCAAGGTACGTCTGGAACTCCTGCAGATGAAGAGGATGATGTCCCCATGATGGACCTATCTCCTACAGCGACCAACCTTTCTCTAGGAATCGCAGTCGCAGGAGCTGAACTTATGGGTAAATATTATCCATACAATGGGACTCCTCCTATCTCTGTACTACCTTTTGGAGAAAACTCAGGTGACTTTGAAAGAATAGTTGCGGACGGAAGCAGTGACTTCAGTGATTTGCCAGACCAATCTTTTTCTATGGATAGAAATGATAGCGAATACCCTGACGTGATGGTAGTAATTACGGATGGGGCGCCAAACGGCATCATGACGCACGTTCAAGGTGTGTGGAATCGATCTATTGTTGATGAAGATAATGACTTTTTTGACGCAGAGTTACATACATATGAAATCGGAGAGGCAAAAATATTCAGGGCACTCAATACAGCTAGTGGAAAGATGATTATAGATGAGATGAGTGATGTGGCGTCGGGTGGAAATCCGGCTACGAACGAATACCAATTTTGTGACGATTCTTCCAACAAAAGGCCTAATACAGTATTTTCCGATCCCATATTACGCTCCAATATTTACCCACATATGGCGATGTGTAACGCCACACTCATAGCAAACCAGCTCAAGGCAAATGGTATTATCATAATCGCTGTGTACATAGGTTCCAATCCAGCTACACAGGAAGCAGTTTGGCTCCAGAATGAATTCGTTTCATATACCGAGGATGGGGACCCTCTCTTTGCAATTATTGATAACTACAGCGATCTTCAGAATACACTCCTGTATCTTTTTGAGTCGCTCGACTTTGTACAATCACGCTAGTGAGGGCATTTCGTTATCAAACTTCACAAAATGTCGTTCATCCCGCCCGTGGCGGGACTCACTCCATTTTGTTCGTTTTCCTAGAACTACACTCGTTTGTGTAAGTCCTCTTGCTGTAGGAATGCAGGACGTCTGTTTGTGTAGTAAGCTGTAGAATATGCAAAAAGACGCTCAAAAACGCTTGGCACAGCTGGAAAAGCTCGTAGCACACCACCAGAAGCTCTACCATGAGCAGGATGCTCCAGAAATAAGTGACGAGGCATATGATGCACTAGTGCGAGAATTACGGTCTTTGGAAGAAGCCTATCCGACATATAAGAAAAAAAACTCAGCGTCCGAACGTGTCGGAGGTGCGCCCATAACAGCATTTAAAAAAGTCAGACATGACGTTCCTCAATGGTCATTTGGAAATATTTTTTCATACGAGGAGCTCACTGAGTGGTACAAAAAGCTCATGCGTCACCTTGAGCGAGAAGGCTCCGCAGTCAAAAAGGACCTTTCCTTTTGTGTTGAGCATAAAATAGATGGTCTCAAGGTAGTGCTTACCTACAAAAAGGGTGTGTTTGTGCAAGGTGCGACACGAGGGGACGGGGAGGTAGGTGAAGACATTACTGAGAATCTTAGGACGATTCGTACGATTCCACTTACCCTTACGCAACCAGTTGATATTATCGTCGGGGGTGAAGCATGGCTTGCCCATAGTGAATTTGTACGTATCAACAAAGAACGGCAAACGAACAATGAACCTTTGTTTGCTAATCCGCGCAATGCTGCAGCAGGATCACTTCGTCAGCTCGATTCGAGCATCACTGCTTCAAGAAAGCTTGATTGTTTTGTCTATGATATCGAACGTCTCCACGAATCACCAGGAATAGTCGCGCCCACAACACAAACAGAAGAGCTTACTTTACTCTCTACGTTAGGTTTCAATGTGAATCAGCATTTTGCTCATTGTAATGATGTCGAGGAAATAGAAACATATTATAAGAAAAGTATTTCGCAACGAAAAAAACTCCCCTTTGAAATTGATGGTGTTGTTATTAAAGTAAACGAGATACCCTACCAGAAAGTGCTCGGTCATACCTCACATGCTCCTCGGTTTGCTATTGCCTACAAGTTTCCCGCAGAACAAGTGACAACAAAGATAGAGGATATTGTTCTTCAAGTAGGTCGTACCGGCGCTCTAACACCAGTTGCCGAGCTCACACCTGTGCGTGTAGCAGGATCACTCGTTTCTCGAGCAACACTTCACAATGAAGACCAGATACACCGCCTTGACGTGCGTGTGGGAGATACCGTTATTTTGCAAAAAGCCGGTGATGTTATTCCTGAAATTGTTTCTGTGGTCAAGGAACTCCGTTCGGGAAAAGAAAAAAAGTACCATTTTCCAAAACGAGTGGACGCGTGCGGTGGGGACGGGTCAATAGAGCGAGTTCCAGGGCAGGCAGCGTGGCGTTGTGTCAACAGAGATTCCTTTGAGCAGGTTGCACGCAAGTTTCATCATTTTGTTTCAAAAAAAGCTCTCAATATAGAGGGATTGGGGCCACAGGTGGTAAATCTTCTTCTGGAGCAAGGTATGGTAACCTCATACGCTGATATCTTCACGCTCCAAAAAGGAGATTTTGATGGCTTGCCAGGGTTTAAGGAAAAAGCCATAGATAACCTTTTGGGGGCTATTAAGGAAGCAACACGCGTACCCTTGCCCAAGCTTCTTTTTGGCCTTTCGATAGACCAAGTGGGGGAGGAAACTGCTCGCTATCTGGCACAACATTTTGGTTCACTTGATAGGATTCGGTATGCGTCTCGGGAAGAACTAGAGATTATAGAAGGGGTCGGGCCTATAGTTGCTGAGTCCGTGCATACATGGTTTACAGATTCAAAAAATACAAAAGCACTTGAAGCGTTGTTACAACACATAGAGGTTGATGAAGTTTCAGCAGAAACGGTACAGGGTGTGTTGCGAGGTAAGGCAGTAGTTATCACCGGAACTCTGCCGGCACTTTCTCGCGAGCGTGCAGAGGACATGGTGCGACAAGCTGGTGGCAAGGCGACAAGTTCTGTTTCAAAAAGTACTGCATTTGTGGTTGTCGGTGAAAACCCCGGGTCGAAAGTAGACAAAGCACGACAATTGGGAGTTGAGATGATTGATGAACAGGAATTTCTCAAACGGTTACGAAGTTAAATGTTAAAAGTGGAAAGTTAAAAGTAACGAATATCGTAACTTTTATTATGAACTTTATAAACTTTCCACTTTATGAACTTTTTACTTTCTTGTGGAATCGCGAAAGCAGCCGTGGTATAGTCAATTCCATGATTCATAGAGATGAAGTAAAAAAACTTGCAGAATTAGCCCTACTCGCTGTTGATGATAGTGAGTTAGACACACTAACCAAGGAAATGGACTCTATCCTTGAGTATATTTCGGAAATAAATACATTTACTGCCGACATAAAAAACGAAAGAAAAAAACCTTTGTTATACAATGTTATGCGTGAGGATGAGGTTATACATAAAGAAGGTGAGTATACGGAACGAATTTTGAAAGAAATGCCAAGTACCGATGGAAAATATCTTAACGTGAAAAAAATTCTCTAAGTATGATTGAACTAACTGCGCTTACGATACAAGAAGCACGAAAAAAACTCGACAAAGGAGAGATTACCTCTGTTGAACTAACTGAAGCATTTCTTAAAAATGCAAAAGAGAAAAATGATACACTCAATGCCTTTCTAGAGATTTTTGATGATGTTCTCGAGCAAGCAAAAGAAGCAGATAAAAGAATTGCAAATGGAGAATCATATCCATTGTTAGGGATACCGATAGCACTGAAAGATAATCTTTTGGTACAAGGACGGAAGGTAAGCAGTGCTTCAAAAATCCTTGAGAACTACACAGCAACCTACGATGCGACAGTAATAACAAAATGTAAGGAAGAAGGCGCGGTGTTGTTAGGAAGAACCAACATGGATGAATTTGCCATGGGAACATCAACGGAAAACAGCGCTTTTGGGCCAACAAGAAATCCAATTGATCCAACGAGAGTTCCAGGAGGTTCCTCAGGAGGTTCTGCTGTGGCAGTGGCAGCGAAAATGGCCATGTGTGCATTAGGTTCAGACACTGGTGGTTCTGTTCGACAACCGGCGGCATTATGCGGAATTGTTGGAATTAAACCTACCTATGGGTCTGTTTCTCGGTATGGTCTGATGGCCATGGGAAGTTCGTTAGATGTTGTTGGTTCGCTTGCAAAGACAGTGGATGATGCTGAAATACTTTTTGAAACAATACGAGGATGGGACAAAATGGATTCAACGACTATTCCAAATGAAAGAAAAAGAATTGAAAAAAAGGATACCTACGTCATTGGTGTACCTAGAGATTTTTTGACTACCGGGATAGATCCAGATGCTCTCGTTGAATTTGAGAATGCTCTTACAAAATTAAAGAATGAAGGACATACTGTTGTTGACATAGAGTTGCCGACGCTAAAATATTCACTTGCTACGTACTACATAATTTGCCCTGCTGAAGTAAGTACTAATATGGCTCGGTTTGACGGAGTACGGTATGGTTTTCACAAAGATGGTGTGGATCGTATCGATGACTATCGTCAAAGTCGTGGAGCAGGTTTTGGAAAAGAGGTTCGCAGAAGGATATTACTGGGTACGTACGTACTTTCGTCGGGATACTATGATGCTTTCTATAATAAAGCTATGCAAGCACGGGATTTGATACGAAAAGATGTATTTGAAGTATTTAAAAAAGTAGATGCTATCGCAACACCAACAACAACATCCCCTGCTTTTAAAATTGGAGAAAAATCAAACGACCCACTTGCGTTGTATTTAGAAGATATATTTACAGTATCAGCAAATATAATCGGAACACCTGCGATTTCAGTACCCTTTGGAACTGTGGTGCGTGATGGTGTGGCATTGCCACTTGGATTTCAGCTCATGGCACCAGATTTAGGGGAAACAACACTTTTTACTTTAGGGAATATACTCACAAAAAATATACTGTAGGGTACCCAAAACACTGCCTGGCGGTGGTACACTTAACGTATGGCAGCAGGAGAGAATACTACGAGCAATACAGCATTTGAAGACCTGATGTTTACGCTGTTTGCTATCCTTTTGGTAGGGCAAATGGCTCAAAGAGGTCCGGAACTTTTAAGTAAACATTTAGGTATACAGGTGGGAGATAGTCAGTATTTGGTAGATAACGCTTCCGTAGACGAAAACACAGCTCTTCTCACAAAAGTAAATGCGGTATTGGGTACTCCGTACTATGCTGAACCTTCAGGGGCAAATGAAATCGGAAGTTTTTCTCCTGGAACTTCACTCGTCCTTATGGAAGGTCCAGAAACTGTTGAGAAAGAACGGTGGTGGAACGTCATAGAAAGTGAATCTGGAAAAAATGGTTGGGTTCGCGAATCGACGCTTATTGTTGAAGGTGTGGGTGGTATTGGCCCTGCGACAAAACTTGGTTCAAAAGTTCGCACACTTTTAGATACCGACGTATGGAAAGGTCCGGATGAACTTGTTTCTGTAGGGAAAGTAGCACAGGGAGAATGGGGTATCCTCACCAAAGGACCTCAAACAGTACGGGGCTCTCGCTGGTGGTTATTTGAGAGTGACGAAACTGATGTTACGGGCTGGTTGCCCGAGGCAGCAGTGATGCTTGCGAGTGATCGTGGTTGGAAAGAGAGAAGTTTGGTGAAAGGAGCTCAAATTACAGATATCTTTGAACGAGCAGGGGGTGGGCGCGTTGTGGGACTTCTGACTGCTGAAGAAAAGGCAATAATACTCGGTGGCCCAGTAGAAGTGGGTGGGGCACTCTGGTGGTTTATTGAAACCGAGGAAGATGGTGAACAAGGATGGGTTCCGGAAAATGCACTTGAAGATGCTGGTTTTAAGGGTTTGATTAAGGGTGTCATAGCTACTGTAATGCTTATAGGAACGATAATTACACTCGTATTCCTTGGAGGGATTGTGTACGTTACGATTCGAACGAATCAAGTCCGTGCGCGTGAGACACAAAGAATTCAGGCTGCGATACCGAAGGTGACTGAGCCGTATCGAAATGAGCGATGGGAAAAGGTGCTTAAAAATGTAAGTTCAGAAAATCCAAGCGATTGGAGGTTTGCGATTCTTGAATCAGATGTGATGCTTGATGAGCTCTTTACTCGAGTGGGATACCAAGGTGTCTCACTTGGAGAAAAACTTAAAGCAGCAACTCGAGGTGATGTGAAGAATCTCGATGCTGCATGGGAAGCTCATAAAATCCGAAATCAAATAGCACATGAAGGAGGGGACTACATACTGACGCAACGAGAAGCAAAGCGTGTTATAGAGTTGTATGCTCAGGTATTTCGCGAATTTCAATACATATAGGCGAGTAAAGCGAGTAACGAGTTCTGAGTTACGAGTAAGTTGAGTAAAAAACGGAGTTGAAAGTTCAAAGTTCATAAAGTTAAAAGTAATAAGCTCTGAGTTAACTCAGAGCTTATTACTCGTTACTTTCAACTTTTAACATTACACTTTTAACTCTGAAATGTTGCGGAGGCCGGAATTGCACCGGCGCCTGAAGGTTATGAGCCTTCCGAGGTACTACTCCTCCACCCCGCAATAAAGTATTGCTACGTTTTCTGTAGTGCTTGTTACCCTACCACAAACAGAGGCAATTCCGCAACTCTCCAGTACTTGCAAGTTAAGTACAACTCATACGTCTGCTATACTACAGCTATGAACATGCACAAAATCCTTGGAGCAACACTCCTTATAAGTTTATTTTTAGCCCCCTTTTCAATTACACACGCAAGACTTCTTGGCACGAACCCGACTCAAACGAACACAACAAGTGAAACTGATTTATGGCTCTTGACCTACTATGTGGGATATCAAAATGGCACTCTTAAACCTAAGGATATCGACTTTTCACTCATGACACATGTTGTTGTGGGTGGTGTTGGGGTACAAGCGGACGGTACCCTTAATGAACATTGGCATCTCCCCAATGGTGACGGTAGAAAAATGGCCCTCGATGTTGGTGAACGGGCTGAGAAAGCGGGTGTAAAAAAGCTCGTATGGTTGGGTGGTCCAAATGAAGAAGACAAATTTTTTAGTGCAACCTCTGATGCAAATCGAGCAAAATTTGTTAAAAATATTATTACGCTTTTGAATGATATTGATTATGACGGTGTCGACATAGACTGGGAGCCTATACGCGCGCAAGATGAGCCTCAAATTTTAAAACTCGTACAGGACCTTCGTAAGGCAGATCCGGATATTATTATTACGGTTCCAGTAAATTGGGTCCCTAGCAGTATTATTTTTAGCAAAAATCTTTCTCTCTATAAAAATCTATCCCCGTATGTTGATAAGATGTTTATTATGAGCTACTCCATGGCAGGTGCTTGGTCAGGCTGGAAAAGTTGGCATGGGGGCGCTCTTGGGGGAGAAGGTATCAATACCCCAGCTTCTATTAAGACATCAGTCTACGCCTACTTGCGAGCGGGTGTACCTGAAAACAAACTAGGAATAGGTATAGGTACGTATGCGACCTGTTGGGAATCTCCAGTAAAAAGACCAAACCAAACGCTTCCGACAAATTTTTATTCACGAGACATGCATACGATGAGTATGCGAACAATGATGGAAGACTACTACAAAAGGAAGTATGAGGAATGGGACAGTAAAGCAAAAGTCCCGTACCTCTCTTCCTCAAAAAAAATAGGTGATTTTGAGTGTGGTTTTATTTCATATGAAAACAAACGCTCAGTAGAAGAAAAGGTTGCTTACATGAAGCGCATGAATTTAGGTGGCGTGATGATATGGAATATCGGTACGGGATACTTTCCGGAAAACAGTGTCTCAAAACGTCATCCACTGCTTTCTGCAACGTGGGAAGCATTAAAATAACGACAGGGTGTTTTTTATGAAGTGTTTTAGGCAAGGACATATGGCGGTTATGAATACAGTACTTCATTAGGAGTCTTTCCATCAAGTCCGCAATGTTCTAGATTGTTGTAGTACTCATTCC
>Ga0076181_132_pt1 | contig 18836 bp, 16 predicted proteins | sample RifGroD2_FD_68216 | JGI IMG/M metagenome (GOLD analysis project Ga0076181, IMG submission 68216) | Parcubacteria bacterium GW2011_GWD2_42_14
GAAGCCTGTCACGGTCATTTTCTGTTAAATGTCTAAACGAGGCACGTTTTTTCATACAATTCAATCCTACATGAATTGCATTTCAAAAGAGAATTTTCAATACAATACCTATCTGATTTTCAAACATACGCATTTCGATTTAGGCGAGTTTTCCAAAATCATTATGAAAAAAACTAGCGCCTGAGTCCATCAGGCGCTAGAAAGAGAGGTTAGAAAAAAACTGCAATTTTTTTAATCACAATTGCCTCGTGACCTGGAACAGTCCTCGCAAAATGGAGTAATTTTTCCGCTTCTCGAAACGTTGACCAAAGTTCTGTACAAAGTTCCAGTAGTACATCCTTGTCTCCAGTATTCCTTGGAGCAAGCAGGTATGCTTTAAGAGCTTCCTCAAAAGTTTTTGCGTAATTGCACAACGCCTCAAACGCAGACTTTCTACCTAAGACTGACTCTCCGTTTCGTTGGATTGCTTCTACATAAGCCATACATGCTTCTTCGAAGCATGTAACGAAGGCATCTACCCCCAGGATATCTTTTATTTTGTCTTCTGGAAGTCCCAATGCTATGCTCATTTCCTTGGTATTCACTCCCATCTGATACCTCCCTTTTGATTTATAAAAATTCTTACTATTTCCTACGTGCACAGTACTAAATTACTCCCTCATTGTCTACTGCATTGGTTTTTGGCTAGCACTCGCGTATACTTCCTTTATGGAGACAGTTGAAAAACGGATACAAGTGCTTCTTGAAAAGGTTCGCCCGTACATACAGATGCATGGTGGAGACGTTCAACTTATACGAGTTGAAGACTCCACGGCGGTAGTAAAAGTGTACGGTGCTTGTGTGAATTGTACACTTGCGAGCGTCACGTATAATAAAACTATCGGACCACTTATTATAAAAGAGATACCTGAAATAACTGATGTTGAATTCGAATAAGTGTAATTTATTATTAATTATATAAGATAACAAAGTATGGCAGACTTACGAGAATACCCACGAACTGCAGAAGGTTCAAATATTAGCAAAGTTGTTGTAGATCGCGACCTGTGCATAGCAGCTGTTTCGTGCATAGCAGTAGCGGGAGATGTGTGGGAGCTTGATGATGAAAACAAAGTGGTTGCAAAAGACGCCAATGCTGCAGATGATGCGACACTCATTGCTTCAGCAGAAGCATGCCCTACGAAAGCTATACTTCTTTTTGATAACTCAGGAGCACAAATATTTCCTAAGTAGTCGAAAATTTTATTTGACGAACTTCTTCAATAAAAATCCTCTACGTGAGGATTTTTATTGAAGAAAGAGGAGTTTGTCGTTTATACTTAGACTATGTTATCAAAAGCAGAAACGATACTTCTATGGTCGAGCATTATGTGGGGATTTGGTATGGGAATGCTTGGTCCACTTTATGCTGTGTTCGCCACAGAAGTGGGGGGAAACATTTTAGATCTCTCATGGGTGTATGCGATATATCTTGTATGTATGGGAGTTGGGGTAATTGTTGTGGGTAAAATAGCAGATAAGGTTGGGTGTGAGAAGCTGATGGTGGCAGGCTATGCACTGAGTGCTTTTGCAGCTTTTTCGTACTTGTTTGTAGATTCAATGGGACCACTCCTCGTTGTGCAAATACTCATAGCGGTAGCAACCGCCCTTTCACAACCAACATGGTATGCACTTTATGACAAGCATTCCGGTGATAGGCACGATAGTTTCGTGTGGGGCCTCTCAACAGGACTTTGGTATATTTTTCAAGGCGCAGCACTTATTGTGGGTGGTTATATAGTTTCCTACTATTCTTTCGACGCGTTATTTATCTCCATGGGAATTATGCTTACGGTTTCCACGATGTATCAAGCAAAGATACTGCGGTATAGGGTACAATAGAAGAGTACTATTTTAGATAAAGTTTTTTCCATGCAATATTATACATACGTCATAATCGGAGGAGGTATCGCAGGTACGACTGCTGCGGAAACTATTCGAAAACACGATGCTGTTGGTTCGATTGCAATGACGAACCTCACAATTGTTACTCTCGGGTGCTACTCTCAAAGCCCAAATGGGTACTTGGAGAACAGCCCTTCGAGAATGTGTGGTTGAAAAGTGATGCATGGTATAGAGAAAACAATATTCACCTATTCAAAGGGATTCGCGCTACCGAGCTTCAGTCAGGTGCTAAAATAGTGACGCTTTCTGATGGCGATAGTTTGCAGTACAAAAAACTTCTCTTAGCTACGGGAGCACATTCACGGAAATGGGATGTGAAAGGGTCCGATAAAAAAGGAATTTACTACCTTCGTACGGTAGATGATGCAGAAGCGATTGGCAAGGTTGCACAAGGTTCCCCGAAGCGAGTGATTATGGTAGGGAGTGCTTGTGTCTCATTTGAAATCATTGAAATACTCTATTCCCGAGGTTTTACTGTCACGGAGGTCATGCGTGAAAAATACTTTTTTGAACCACAACTCAGTCTAGAAGAAGTGGCTCCTATTGAGAAAACACTAGAAGCGAAGGGTATTGAAATCGTGCGAGAAGTGGAAGTGGCAGAAGTGCTTGGCGATACGCATGTCACCGGTGTTCGTCTCAGTAATGGGCGCGAGATAGAGTGTGATATTATTTTGCCGTTTATTGGTGTTGAACTGCCTGTCGGGTGGATACAAAAAGCGGGGGTAGCTACACACAAGGGAATATATGCAAACCAATTTCTTGAAACCAACGTTCCTGACGTGTGGACAGCAGGAGACACTACAGAATGCTGGGACAGTATGCTAGAAGAAACGGTTATCATGGGGAATTGGATGAGTGCCCGTCTACAGGGTGAAATAGCAGGGAAAAACATGAGCAATGCTACAAAAGAGCCGTTCGCTCAAGTATCTTTCCACACGAGCCACGGTTTCGGTTTTCAAATAGGGTGGACAGGCGATGTGCGCGCACTTGAAGATCGCATCGTGATACACTACCCGACTTTTGAAGAAAACAGTCATTGCAGAATTATTCTATCGCATGGACGCATTATCGGGGGAACGACGGTAAATAGACCTGACCTCATGGGGGCAATCACCAAAATAATAAAAGCAAAAATTGATTTGAGTGAAAAGCTCGAAGGACTTAGGGATGGGACATTAGATATAAAAACACTTGTCGCACCTGTTGTAAGTCCTATCTCGCAAACTCTCACTCAACATCTAGAATAAGGCTTACTTAAGACGTAGTATGGCGTATGTATTGCAATGTTTATTTTTTGTTGTATGTTATTGAAAGAAATTTAAACTAAAACTACTAATCATACAAAAGAGGCCAAAAAATGACCACATGTGATGAAGATGTTACCAGATTCCTCTGTTACGAAGGTGAGAAATTTGTTCCATTAAAGTCGGTACCGGGACTTCCTTGCGATCTGCTTGAATCATGGAAAGCGTTGGGGTTTGACGAGGGCTACATAGACAAGAGCACCGAGCATCTTCTGTTGAGGAAGAAAGGTGGGGAGCAGATCCTGCGACACATTGGATCGGGTGAGTGGATACAAGTTCATCCACCTGAGGAGGCTCCAAGGAAGCAGTCAATCATTTTTTAGTTTTTTTCTTTTTCTATCTCAATGACTCGCTTCGGCGGGTCATTTTGTTGGTACTATTAAAGTCTTTTGTATTACGAGATGCTTGAAATTTAAGTAGACAAAAATATATTTCAGTGATACCTTCATGCTAGGTTCCATAGAATTCAGGCAAACTTTAACAAGGAGAAAAGTATGGACGGGAAATATTCGGAGCTCTTTGGTATATATCACGTAACTAAAATTCTGTTCCAAAAGACTATTGAGAGGATTGGTAAGGAAAATTTTGATTATGATACCCTTCTGGGTTTTTTGGAACACAACAACTCCAGTGTGCTGGAAGGGACAAGAAGAATTCTTTTGCTTCATTATCCTGAGAAGCTGAGCCGTAACATGCTGTACGAATTTCGTGATCTCTCAGGAGATTACGACGTTCAAACAATGGCACTCGGTGTTTTGGAGGAAAGGAAAGTCCAGGAAGACGGTCTTCGTAAAAGAGCCGACAATGTGGTTGCGCTTTTTACCTGCTAAGCGGTTCTTTTATCCCCCTGTCTTGCGACTGGGGGATAAAACGTCTATTGGGAGGAGAATCAATAAAGTACTCCTGTGGTGCACCGTTTCTTTATGTCATGTTACTTCACCATGATCCGCGCATCCACTATATGCGTTCCCGTTGATGTCGCAAAGACTGGGTTGAAGTCTATTTCTTCTATTTCTTGATGAGCAAGTGCAAGTTGTGAGAGGGAGGTGATGACTCGTGCGAGTGCGTGTATATCGACAGGTATATTTCCTCGAGCGCCAGTAAGTAATGGAATACCTTTTATTTCAGAGATTTGTTTAAATGCATCTTCTTCTGTAACAGGTGCTATGCGAATGGATGAGTCTTTCAGTATTTCGACAAAGATACCACCAAGGCCAAAAACGATAGTAGGGCCAAAAACAGGATCGCGCTTCATGCCGACAATACACTCAACACCCTTTACCATTGGCTGTATGAGCATGCCATCAATTACCGCTCCTTCGGTATGATTTCTAACATATGTTTCTATATCATCCCACGCATGCAGAAGTGCTTCAGCGTTTGCAAGGTGAAGTTTGACGGCTTGCAAGTCACTTTTGTGCACGAGAGCACTTGAAATAGCTTTCATAGCATATGGCCCAGCGCCAAGTCTTGTGAGTGCATCGAATACTGATTCTTTGTTTTCTACAAATACACCCTCAAGTTGTAAGTTAGACTCACTTAAAATTCTTTGCATTTCAGCGAGGGGAAGCATAGTGAGGTGTGGCGAAAGTCGAGGTGTAGAAGGTACTGGTTCAGGCGCTTTCCCTGAATGTCGAGCAAGGGCATCGAGAGATTCAACTGCATCTGTGGGTGAGTTGAAACACACCATACCAGCCTGCTTGAGCACACGTATTCCAGCCTCTACGGTATCACCGCCCATAAAGACAGGGATGATTGGTTTTTTTGTATGTTGCGATATGAGCACCTCGGCAATTCCCGCAGGATCAGTCATCATCTGTGGAGTGACAAGTACAATAATGACTTCGATTTGAGGAAGATCACTCAATATATCTAGCACATCCTTATACCTATTTGGGCCGGCGTCACCTATTACGTCGATAGGATTTCCTACCGCGGCCATAGGGGGGAGAACACCTCGAAGAGATTCTTCGGTTTCATCAGAAAAGGTGACGAGAGTAAGTGAGTCTGACATGCCTATAAGGTCAGCGGTGTTTACTGATGGTCCGCCACCATTTGTGACTATTGCTATTCTCTGTAAGTTTTTAGTGTTGAATCCAAGTTCAAAGAGTTTTGAGAGTGAGAAAAGGGTGCGGAGTGAGTCAACGGGGATAGCGCCCACTTGTGCGAGTGCTGCTCCGAACACTTTGTCGGATGGGGCAAGAGATCCGGTGTGGCTTGCGACAGCTGCGGAGCCCCGCACGCTCCTACCTGCGCGAAGTACGACGAGTGGTTTTTTCTGAGTAACTCGTCGTGCGAGTTCTAAGAAGCGTGGTCCATCAGTAACTTTTTCAATGTAGAGAAGTATGGCTTTGGTGTCTTCGTCATCTATCAGGTATTCCAAAAACTCAAGTTCGGTAAGTGATGCTTCGTTGCCAAGACTTACAAACTTTGAAAATCCGACACCCTCCTTATTTGCCCAGTCGAGGAGTGCAGTACCGAGTGCTCCAGATTGTGAGAGAAAGGCGATACCACCAACCGCAGGTTTCCCGACAGCAAAAGAAGCGTTCCAGTCAGCGTGCGCGTTCATGATACCAAGGCAGTTGGGTCCGAGGAGGGTTATGTTGTGTTGAGTTGCTATGTCAGCCATCTCTTGTTCGAGTCGTACACCCGCTTCGCCTGCTTCTTTAAATCCTGCTGAAATAACGATAGTGTTTGTTATTCCTTTCTCCGCACACTCTTTAAGAATAGTGGAAACAATATCAGCACGGACCGCTATTACCGCAAGGTCTATTTCTCCAGGAACCATTTTGACCGAGGTGTATGCTACATGACCGAGTACGTGTGTCTCACTGAGTGTTATCGGATATACTTCACGAGCACTTCCTGCGAGAATGTTTTTCATGAGGGCGTAGCCAACCTTCGTTTCGTCATTCGTGGCGCCAATAACTGCTACTTTATTTGGATTAAAAAGTGTGTGTAAATTCATCATCTCTCTATTCTACAGGTAGTTGCGCAGGTAACTCAAATCAATTCGTCAGGACTTACGCAAACGGATAAAGTTCGACTTGTCCGCCCGGAGCTTTAGCGAAGGAGGAGGCGCCCCATACGCATACTCATTCCCATACGAATTCTTATACGTTCCCGTATACGATAGGACTTACGCAAACGGATGCAGTTCTAGGAAGACGAGCAACATGAGTAAGCTGTACTTACTGGTACAGTGAACGACATGTTGTGAAGTCTGACAACGAAATGCGCCGTTTCCGTAAGTCCTTACACCAACTCCTCAAAGGTAGGCTTAGAAGTTTGATAGATGATACCGCAGGGGACTTTGTCAGCAGTGTTCATACGTGCGACTTTGAATGCACTGTCGAGATTGCTCTTCTTGTGTTTGTCATCGAGCCAGTAGACGCGCTCCTTGTAGTACTCACGAGTGTCAAAGAAAGTGATACATGGTTGAATGATTTCAACAAAAGCAAACCCTTTGTGGAGCATTGCTTCCTTCATAATCTCTTTCGTCTTTTTAATATCAGATGCAAACGTGCGTGCGATAAACGTAGCTCCCATGGTAAGCATAATAAGTGCGGGATTTATAGGTTCGTTAATAGAACCTTCGGGCATCGTACCGCCCTTGAAGCCTTTTGGACTAGTAGCTGTTGCTTGTCCCGTAGTGAGTGCAAATACTTGATTGTTGTGTAAGAAAATAGAAATGTCACTGTTGCTCCGCGCTGCATGCGTGATATGGTTAAATCCTTCTGAAAAAGAGTCTCCATCTCCAGAAAATCCGACGACATTGAGCTTGGGGTTTGCGAGCTTGATACCGGTAAGTGAGGGAACCATTCGTCCATGAAGAGAATTGAATGAATTGACTTCGAGATAGTCGCTTATCTTGCCGTGACAGCCAACTCCGGCTCCAGCCACAATGTTGTGAAGCTCCATCGTGCCCGCTGAAACAAACTCTTCAACTGCCTGACGGAAAGCAACCAGTATCTGGCTGTTTGGACATCCTGGGCACCAAGTAATTTTTATATCTGTTGTAAGGTCAAGAGCCATAGTTTTATAAGATGATGATTTACAAAAACGGATACAATTCGCGTAGTGCAACAAAGAAGTGTGTCGTTTTTTTGTAGATCATAGAAATTTGTTTATTTCATTAGCAAGGTCAGTCGGAGTAAACGGTTGTGCATCATACTTAAGAACCTTATTGTGAATTTCAATACTAGTCTTTTCACGTATAAGTGCAGCGAGTTGTGCGGTGTGGTTTGCCTCCACGTCGACTATGACACGTGCTCCGTTGAGCTCAGCTTTGACACGGTCTGCATCAAAAGGCTCCATCCAGAGTATCTGTACAAGCTTTGCTGGGGTTTTGAGTTGCTTGTGTGCCTCAAGTACTGCTCCTTTGGTTGAACCCCAGAAAACAATTACCACATCACTCCATTCGTCACCATATGTTTTGACTGTTGGAAACCATGCGAAATCTTGGTACAGACCATTCAACTTACGGAAACGTTTATCCTGCATTGCTTGAACTTCTTCTGCGCTTTCAACAGCCTCACCTTCTTCGTTATGCTCATAACTAGTAACTTTCACCACCACGTTTGCCTTGCCAGGGAAGGCAAGAGGAGAAACTCCATCTTCGGTAATCTTGTAGCGTACATAATGTGTACCCACGGGGACCGCACGCTTTCCATAATCAGGTCCCTTACTTTTGGTATCGAGTGTTACCGATTTATAACTTTCAGAAAGGTGTTTGTCAGAGAGGACGACCGCAGGAATCTGATACTTCCATGCAAGATTGAGTGCATCTGCAGCACACTCGAAACATTCCTCAACATCTCCAGGGGCTATGACTAAGCGAGGAAACTCTCCATGACCAGCGTGTAAGATAAACTGCAAGTCTCCCTGACTTGTATGTGTTGCTACACCAGTAGCGGGTCCCATGCGCATAGATACCAAGATGGCGATAGGGATTTCGGATACTCCTGCAAGTGAGAACGTCTCCTGCATGAGTGCAAAACCGCCGTTTGCTGTACCTACCGCAACACGCTTTCCCGCATAGCTCATGCCGAGTGCCATGTTCAGTACAGCTATTTCATCCTCTGGGTGCACTACCTTCAGTCCAGTCTTCTTCGACATCTTTGCAAGAAACTGGAGCGTTGAAGTGGACGGGGTCATAGGGTAGCCTACGTACGCCTCAAGGCCGGCTGCGAGGAAACCCTTTGCTATTGCCTTGTTGCCGTCTGTAACTTCACCAACTATGCCGTGCTCTGTCGGGATAGCACACTCGTCTTGAGGGTACTGCATCTTTTTCATGTGAGCGTACCCCTTTTCTACAAGTGCTACGTTCATTTCGGAACCGACGTTTGCATAGACTTTGTCCGCAAGGGCTTTAAGTTGGTTTAAGGGGATGCCGAGTGTATAGCCGTACGCTCCAAAGGCACTTGAGGTGCGTGCCACCTGAGGTGCTTTAAGTTCCTCAGCAATTTTTTTCATGGGGAGAGGAATAACGGCAATTCCTAGGTCAGCAATTTCAGGAAGGTATGCTTCTTCTACAAAGACACGAGCCCCTGCTCGGAGCGAGTGTTGATGGACGCGTACAGATTCTGCATTGACCGCTATGAGCACATCGAGTTCCCTGTAGTCTGCGTATACTGTGTTAACACTGTAGCTTATGCGTGCATAGTTATGACCCCCACGTATGAGCGAAGGATAATCGAATGAGGAGAATGTTTTGTAACCAAGCTCAGTGAAAAGCTCAGAAAAATTGATGCCTGCTTCGCGTACCCCATCACCGGCGGCCCCACCGATAGCAATCGTTTTAATTGCCAAATGAGTTCCGGTAGAATTTGTATTTGAATCTGTCATGTAAATAAATGAGCATTCTGTTTCGACTCTCAGCAAACAAGTATCAGAGATCAGTGTGTTGAGTATACCTTGCTTGATATGTAGTTCACAGTAAAGCTATCCACTTTCGAGTAATGAGTAAAGCGAGTTACGAGTTACCGAGTTAACAAAGAATACTAGTTCCTAGTTCTTAGTTCAAAAAACCAATTTTACTTTTTTCTACAATTTTTTCGCTACTCGCAAACTCGCCAATTAGACTTTTAAAAAAATTGGAGTATAAAGTTATAAACACAAACAAATTTGCTGTAGATGTAGTTTGGTATTATACCCATTAGGTAGGCAGAAAAATATCTGGTTTAAGGAGGTGTTAGATGAGTACTGTTCTTTTTATTCTTAGAAACTACGTGGATGGTAAGGAACAGGCAAAAATTTACTTCGTTCCCCTGAAAGAATATGTACCCATAGCACTGTTTCCGTATTTGGACGAGGGTCAATCTGTCCCCATATCAGGACATGCTGTGGCTTTTGATGGAGAAGAGTTACGAGGAATTTTCAGAATTACTGTCGCTTACCCTGGTAGTGGTCGTACAATCCTACCAGAACTGGGGAATAAAAAAACACTTGGTGAATTAGATGACACTGTTAATGGGTACCGTGCCTGTATTGTTTACGAAGCCGAGTTGGAAGGAAAAGTTCCTTTGGATGCAATTCCTGTCATGCATCCACGTCCAGTACTGGGAATGTTGTCAACTTAAAGACACAATAGAAAAGAAATAGCCCATATGTCGCAAGATGTGTGGGCTAAACTACGTTTAATTTTTTTGTTGTACAAAACCAATTGTGTGGTGTTGGTGAGACAAACAGGTTACTCAATAGTATAGTTTATAGTAAATAATTATTACTTATTCAAAAATTATGATGCTTAAATATATTCAATGGCACATGTGTATTCTTTGTGTTGCTTTCGGGTCAGTACTTTTTGTAGCAGAGGCGCAGGCAGCAACATGTACTGCGGGGACGCTCACGCGGGTAGCTTTTGGTCAGTCGAGCACTAACGTGGCAAATCTTCAGCAATGTCTCATAGATGCAGGATATAGTATTCCTGCAGGTGCCACAGGCTACTATGGCACACAAACACAAACGGCAGTGAAGGCATTTTATAAGGCACGCCTAAACTTAAGTGATTGGGATGGAAGATCAGTCGGTCCGCAAGGTCGTGCTGCATTAGGAAGCTTTGTAAAGACAAATCCTACGCAACACACAAAACCAACAGGGGAGGCGAAGTCAAAAGAGTATGCGTATAAGAAAGCATCGTCAGCTTCTGAGCTTCTAAAATACATTGATGCACGGAATGAAGTGTACTATACAGCCCGTATTGGAATGACAACTGTTCCCACTGGTTTTCCAGCACCAACTGTACCTGTAAGTGCAGAAGCAAGAGATGCAGATGGCTCAAGTGAGAAGGCGGTGGCAAATCGCTTTAGCGCGACAAATGTGCAGGTGGGAGGAATAGACGAGTCAGATATTGTAAAAACTGACGGTGAAAATATCTTTGTGTCACCTCGTGCAAATGGCCCCTACTTTAGAGGGACGCCAGTTATGACCACAATAGGTAGTACGATGCCAGAAAGCATAATGCCTCCAATAGAGTATGTGGTACCTGCGACGAAAGTGGTCGATGCGTTTCCGCTTTCAGATTTGGGCGTGATTTCAAAAGATGCGATAAAGGAAAGTGGAGAAATGTTGCTTGTAGACAACATGCTACTCATATTTACCTACGAAAGCATCGTCGCGTATGACGTAGCTACTCCAAGTAATCCTAAAAAGAAATGGGATAGAAAATATGGTGACGGTGTACAGTTAGTTACTGCTCGAGCAAAAGATGATGTGGTGTATCTTGTAACTTCTACCTATTTGAACCGTATTCATCCTTGTCCTGTCGTACCACTCATGAATGCAGGTATGGTTTTGCCATGCGACAGAGTGTGGATACCGGAACATCTTGAAAATTTGAACACAAGCTACTCAATACTCGCCCTTGACCCCAAAGATGGAAACGTTGATAAGGAACTAACATTTGGAGGTAAGGCAGATAACACGGTGGTAGCAATGTTTGAAGACAATATGTATGTTACGCATCATGAGTCAAGAGGTATGTCAGAAACGACCCTCGATTTTATTGAGTTTGAACTCACCGATTTGTTGTCTGCAGAAGTGCGAGCACGCATAGCCACTATCAACAGTTACGATATTACCAACGAATCAAAGATGAGAGAAATAGGTACTCTTCTTCAGGAAGTAACGGCGAAAATGAGTGAAAATGAGGCACTTCGTTTTGAGACGGAAGTTCAAAACCGGATGCAAGATTATCTCGCAAAACACCTGCGTGATACGGACCGAACAATCATCTCCCGCGTAGATGTCGGCACACTTACCATAAAAGAAACCAAGTCAATCCCAGGACATTTGCTCAATCAGTTCTCGCTTGATGAGTATAATGGCTACCTCCGTGTAGCGGTAACTGTTGGAGAACGTTGGGGAGGGGGTTCACAGGTGAATGATGTGTACGTGCTTAACAGTGCGCTTGAAATTGTTGGAAGTGTCCTCGATCTTGGGTTTACCGAGCAAGTGTACTCCGCTCGCTTTATTGGAGACCGTGGGTATGTCGTCACTTTTAGACAGATTGATCCATTCTATGTGTTTGACCTTTCTGATCCTCTAAACCCTAAGATGACAGGAGAGCTCAAGATACCAGGGTACTCAAGCTATCTCGAAGCGATAGATGAAAACACGGTACTTGGTGTGGGGCGCGATGGAAGCAGTGTGAAGCTCTCTCTCTTTGATGTGAGTAATCCAGTACTTCCTATAGAGCATGCAGTGTATAGACTTGCGGAGAGTTGGAGTGAAGTGGAGAACAATCATCATGCATTCCTGCGAGATGGTGAGTATAAAGTTGTCTTTATCCCAGCAAGTAACGGAGGGTATGTTATTTCGTATGACAACAACAAGCTTAGTCTTAAGGCTGCGGTTAGTGGCTATGACGTCCTTCGTGCAGTGTTTATCAATGATAACTTGTATGTTGTTGGTAGTGAGAAGATAACAGTATTGAACGAAAACACATGGAAAGAGGAAAAGACACTTTCGCTATAAGTTAAAAGCATGCCCTGCACTGAAGCTACGCTCTAGTACGGGGCATGCCATGTACCGTCTGGTACGTGGTTAAAGTCCACAAGCCTAGCGAAACTTGTGGACTTTTCCCGTATTAAGTGGAGTATGTACCCCCCACAGAATGTGATACCATGTTTTAAGCTCAAGTATTATTTTGAATTTACTCATGTATGGAGTGGTAATACTGAACAGCCGCGTAACAACAAAAAATATTAGTAAAATATAATTAATAACTTAAAACATGAAACAAAAAGAATACTTAGAGTTGGAAAAAACAACCTATGAAATTCTCCTCCGGAGAGTCCTAAATGGTGAGTTTAAGTTTAAAAAAATATTCTTACTCCTCTGTTTTGTTATGGGTGGGTTTGCTCTAGGTGTGGGAGAAGCGAGAGCAGAAGGTATTTATATAAGTAATACTGGTACTGGTGATGGATCTTCTTGTAGCCAATCCCGTTCTGTTTCATGGTTCAGTACCTCTGCTAATTGGGGCTCTGGGGATAATAAAATCAGCGATAACGATACTGTTTATTTGTGTGGCACAATAACAAGTGGTCCTTTGAAACTGGTAGCATATGGCTCTGTTGGGAACCCCTATACAATAACCTCCGCTCCTGGTCAAACAGCGATTATTGATGGTCAAAATATTCTAGATAGAGGTATTTCAGCTTATTATTCCGGTAGTGGTGAGGTTATAATCTCCAACTTAGAAATACGCAATATTGTTGGTACTGGTATAGAAGGCAGACGTGGCGTTACATTGAAAATTGATAATGTGACCGTGAGAAATGTTTCTCAAAATTGTATTGGATTGAGCGGTAATGGTTCATATGTAAAGAATTCAACCTTAATCGGATGTAAAAACAATGGAATAAATGGTGACATGTTATCTAATGGACTTATCGATAACAATACCATTACCCTTTCAGGGGCGTTTAATGACGGGATCACATTACACGACGGAACTGGTACAAACAATACAATTTCGAACAACGTTATTTCTGGGACAATGAACGAAAATGTAATTGATATCCAACCTGGCTATTCTAATACGATCATATCTGGAAATGATTTTAGTGGAGCTAGTCTTTATGCTTTGGGAAGTGGTGGTCCAAATACCAGTATTTACAGGAATTATATCCATGACTCTGCGAGAGGTGTGTATCTATCTGGCCCAGCAAACGTCTATTATAACAAGCTAGTTAATTTGTCAGACGATAGTTATGGTTCTGTGGGTAATACAGGAGGGATTTATTTCACTACTGCTGATTCAAGTTTTGTACATAACAATACTATCGTAGAGGGCGCCCAAGCTATGGGTCGAGCTATGATATATATAAATTCCGGGGTTGATAATATGAAACTTAAAAATAATATTTTTGACCAGAATAAATTACAGACGATCTTGTACACAGTCGATAATCCCGCGATAGGTTTGCAAAGTGATTATAACAACTTTACTACGCCTCATAGCAGATTAGTACAGAGCGGAGGAACCACCTATGCAAATTTAACTGCTTGGAAAAATGTCGGGTATGATTTAGAATCCATTTACGGTGAGCAATTGTATTCAAATGTTACTGCTAGGAATTTTAACCTCCTTTATAATTCTCCATTAATCGACGCCGGCACTTCTGTCGGTCTCACCACTGACTATGCTGGTAAACCTATCTACGGCACTCCTGATATCGGTGCTTACGAATATCAACCCCCTCATATAGTCGGAACTGATAAAATAGACATTGGAGCCGGGGCTCGAATTTATGGAGACGGAAAGTTTCGAGACAAAGGAACAACCAACTCTAATTTAGCTGATTTAGCAGTTACTCCTTCTAGTGGAAGCTTTAAAACGTTTACTTCAAATGAGCTTCGTCCCGAATGGCTTGATATCAAAAACATCACATGGGGAGCAACCACTAAACAATGGACTGAAAGCTCAAGCAACTCAGCTCTTACCAACACTCTTCATACTGTTGGAGATTTGGAAGCCAATAAATACTACTCCGTTAAAGTGGATGGTACTGTTGGTTTGAACGTAACCGGAACCAACTGTACAAATGGAGTTTGCAAAGCAAACAGTTCCGGAAAAATAGCATTCACTTACACAGGAACATACGGCGAGCATACTTTTAGAGTAGAATATACTGATACTACTATTCCTACTCCTATCGACACCACCCCTCCATCCGTACCATCTCTCACAGCAACCGCAGTCTCTTCTTCACAAATCAACCTTTCTTGGACTGCTTCGACTGACAACGGAGGTGTAACAGGCTACAAGATATATCGAAACGGTACCTACCTTACCACAACAACTTCCACTTCATACAACAACACTGGTCTCACCGCAGCTACTACATACAGCTACCGAGTCTCCGCTATCGACGCAGCAGGGAATGAATCCAGTCAATCTACAGCAAAGAGTGTGACGACGCAGGCAGGGACAGGAGGAACTGACACGACATCACCTGCTGTACCATCGAATTTGTTAACATTGGCAGTTTCTTCTTCACAAATCAATCTCGCCTGGACTGCTTCCACTGACAATGTCGGGGTAGTTGGCTACAAGATATATCGAAACGGTGCCTACCTTACCACAACAACCTCCACTTCGTACAGTAACACTGGTCTTACAGCAGCTACTACATACAGCTACCGAGTCTCTGCTATCGATGCGGTAGGGAATGAATCCAGTCAATCTACAGCAAAGAGTGCGACAACACAGGCAGCAACAGGAGGAACTGACACGACACCACCCGCTGTGCCGACAGGATTCACTGCAGTGAGTTCGTCTGCGTAAATATCAACGTTCTTCAAAATACCCAACGTTCCAAACCCTAGTTTTTGTAAACGAGGGATATATCAGGGTATCCTTCATTCAAATCAATTGAGACAATGAACATAAAAACATGAGGCAAAAATTGTATTTGAAGCTAGAAAAGATGTCCCCTAAGATTTGTTATGGGAGAATCTTATCTAGTGAGTTAAACTTTAAAATATTCTTTTTCTTTTGTTTTATCGTGATTGGTTTTTTGCCTGTTCCACACTTTTTTCAGTTCAATGGGGTATTGGGAGTTGGGGAAGTAAATGCGGAAGAGATTTATATAAGCAATACAGGTGCTGGCGCTAGTGATGGATCTTCCTGTGACCAATCCCGTCCTGCTTCATGGTTCAATGTCTCAGCTAACTGGGGTTCTGGGGATAATAAAATCAGTGATAATGATACAGTTTATTTATGTGGCACTATAACTAGCAATTCTTTAAATATGGTCGCGTATGGCTCAGTTGGGAATCCGTATACGATAACCTCTGCACCTGGCCAAACAGCAATTATTGATGGTCAAAATGTTCTAGATAGGGGAGTTTCAGCTTATTACGCTGGTAGTGGTGAGGTTGTAATCTCCAACTTAGAAATACGCAATATTGCGGGTACTGGCATAGAAGCCAGACCTGGTGTTGCGTTGAAAATTGATAATGTGACGGTGCGTGATGTTTCTCAAAATTGTATTGGATTGAGTGGAAATGGTGGGTATGTGAAGAATTCAACCTTAATTGGATGTGCAAATAATGGAATAACCAGTAACGCTTTATCCAATGGACTTATTGATAACAATACCATCACTCTTTCAGGAGCATTTAATGACGGAATCACATTACACGACGGGACTGGTTCAAACAATACAATATCAAACAATACTGTTTCTGGAACAATAAACGAAAATGCAATTGATATTCAATCTGGCTATTCTAATACATCAATTTTTGGAAATGATATTAGGGGATCCAATAATTATGTTATAGGAAGTGGTGGACCAAATACCAGTATTTACAGGAATTATATTCATGACTCTGCGAGAGGTGTATATCTAACTGCTCCAGCGAGTGTCTATTATAACAAACTGGTTAACTTGTCAGATGATACCTACGGTTCATTGGGTGGTACTGGAGGACTATATTTCACTACTGCTGATTCAAGTTTTGTATATAACAATACTCTTGTGGAAGGTGCTCAAGCTACAGGTAGAGCTTTTGTGTATATAAATACCGGGGTCGATAATGCGAGTCTTAAAAATAATATTTTTGACCAAAACAAATCACAGACGACCATAGTTATAGTTGATAATCCGGCAATAGGCCTGCAAAGTAATTACAACAGTTTTAATACACCACATAATAGATTAGTGCAGAGTTCAACAACTAGCTACGCAAATTTAACTGCATGGAAAAATACTGGTCAGGATGCACAATCAATTTATGGTGAGCAATTGTTTTCAGATTTTAATGCGAGGAATTTTAATCTTCTCTCTAGTTCTCCGCTAATCGATGTTGGTGTTTCTGTTGGTCTCACCACCGACTTCGTGGGTAATCCTATCTACGGCACTCCTGATATCGGTGCTTATGAATATCAGCCACCGCACACAATAGGTACAGATAAAATAGATATCGAAGCTGGAGCTCGCATTTATGGAGACGGAAAGTTTCGAGACAAAGGAACAACCAACGCAAATTTAGCTGATCTAACAATTACCCCTCAAAGTGGTAACTTTGAGTCCTTTGGTGCTGACGAAGTACGTCCCGAATGGCTTGATATCAAAAACATCACCTGGGAAGCGACCACTAAACAATGGACCGAAAGCTCAAGTAGCTCAACTCTCACCAACATACTTCATGTTGTCGGAGACTTGAGAGCCAACAAAAGCTACAGTGTAAGTGTAGATGCTACTCAGGGCTTAAATATCATAGGTGCTGATTGCACAGACGGATTCTGTCAATCAAATAGTGAAGGAAAAATAGCGTTCACCTACACTGGCACCTACAGCGAGCATACTTTTAAAGTTTCTGCTGTTGATTCTGTAGGTGGTGGAGCTTTGCTAAATCCGAGTACTACAAAACTCAAAACCCAAAATACTGAAACAGTACCTGAAGTTGATGATACTGGCACAGACTCTGAAGCTGAAAAGGTATCACAACCAACCCTACCTGCTTCAGCATTCATTTTCACTCGATTCTTACAACCAGGAAGTGAAGGACCCGATGTTGTCGAACTTCAGAAAATTCTGCGAAGGTATGGATTCTTTACGTATCCTACAAATACTGGATTCTATGGGTCACTTACTGCAGAGGCTGTTAAGCAGTATCAAACAAAAAACGGTATCCTGGCTGTAGGTGTGGTAGGACCACGTACATTGCAAATACTTAATGGTGAGAACGTGGGTTCTTCAAAGAACAACTCATCTAAAGGATTGGATACAGCACTACTTATTCGTTTACTACTTGTTCTTGGAATAATCCCAGAAGAAAAAACAGATATGGTCTTCGCTGCTTTGAAATTACTTAAGGCGAGATGATGAGTTTAAATTCTTAAGCGGAGGTATGGGCACAAGTACCCTTCTTTTGGTACACTACCTACTATATGAATGAAAACTTTGAGAAAATTAAAATCGGGTGGTTTGTGTTTTCCTGTTCGGAAGATAACACCATACTCTTTACTGAGCTTTTAAATGATCACTGGCAAGAATGGAAAAAGATTTTTGACTTTCGTCATGTCAAAGTCCTTAAAAAGAATAATATTTACGATGAGTTCGATATTGCGTTTATTGAAGGAGCTATCGCGAGCCCAGAGCATGAGGAGAAGCTAAAAGATATCCGTAGTCGCAGTAAAAAGGTGGTTGCTGTCGGTGCATGTGCAGTCACAGGAGTTCCTGCTAGTCAGCGCAATACCTTTACCCCTCCGCAAAAAGAGGCGATACAGTTTTTGGTGGACCGTTTTGGCGCATTGCCTGAAGTAAAGAAAGTGGCCGATGTGGTGACGGTAGATGCTTCGGTCCCAGGGTGTCCGATGAACGCCGACATGTTCTTGAAAGCCGTAAACGCACTTGTAGCAGAGCTTCGACCAGAATTAGTAGCACAGACTCAGTAATTTCACACACTACCATGCACATGATAAACATAGAGTTGGAGCACATCACGAAAATTGAAGGGGATGCGTCTATCAGTATTACCGTCGAAGACGGCAAGGCGACCAAGGTTCATTTTATAACAGAAGAGTATAAGCGCTTCTTTACTGAAGCTTTGAAAGGTAAGAGTATTCTTTCAGTACCATCACACCTCTCACGTATATGTGGTACGTGTTCAAACGCGCATGTGCTCGCTGCTATTGAGGCTTGTGAAATGGCACTCGACATAGAGCCTTCAAAGCAAACTGAGATGCTTCGTGCACTTACTATGCACGGGCTCACGATTCGTGACCATGCACTACACCTCTACCTGTTCTGCATGCCGGACATATACGGTAAGGATGCATTTTTAGACTTTGACGAAAACGACCCCCATGAGAACCAATTGCTACATGATGCGTTTGCGATAAAGAGCGCGGGAAATTTCCTCGCTACTATCATTGCAGGGAGGTCTATTCACGCAATGTTCCCGGCTATTGGAGGCTTTATTAAGTATCCGGATGCCGAACAGGTCGCGCAAGCAATAGAAAAACTTGAAAGCGTACGCGAGGCTACGGTACGACTTGTCGCGGAGTTTGAGAAATGCACGTTTGCCTTTGACCGACATACCGACTACATGGCACTTTTGCCTGACGAAGGG
>Ga0076181_123_pt1 | contig 17103 bp, 13 predicted proteins | sample RifGroD2_FD_68216 | JGI IMG/M metagenome (GOLD analysis project Ga0076181, IMG submission 68216) | Parcubacteria bacterium GW2011_GWD2_42_14
CATTGCAGCTGCATCACGACGGACGCGAGGCATGTGGGGATTCTTTGTGTATGCCATATGACGCTAGTATAGTGCGTCCAAGCTATTGAACCATTACGAACAGCTTGAAATAAATATAAATTATGGTAATCTGTCGAATAGAATTTCTATAACTGAAGTAGAAGCGACGCGGATGACACAGCCGAGTCAAAAGAACAAAGAAAAAAATGGAGGAAGCTATGACCGAAAACAAAGGCTTCAAGAAAGATGGTAAAATCGTGACCCTCTGCGGAGGTGGCAACTGTTGCCCGAAAATCAATTTCGAAGACCCCAACAATATCGTGTTCACCGATGACCATGGCGGCGCCGTTCAGCTCACCGCCGATCAATTTGCCGGTTTGAAAAATTACTTCAACGACTCCGGGCCCATCGAATAGTGCCGTCAGTACCTTTCGTTGGTGAGATAACCTCACCGGCACAAAAATAATCGTAACCCCGCTACTCGGTAGTTGGGGTTACTTTTTATTTATATTTATTACATTTAGACTGATTTACTCAATCACTCGTAGATAGTGTGATGTATCGTCACAGGGTACTAGGTATCCCTCATCTGAAGTTTCTCCTCGTACTTCAATACGAGCTCCCACTTCTATAGAGCCTGCGCTAGCGACTGAGTCACTTGCAGAGCAGAGTAAACTTCCCATGGATGGCAAAGCTATCGTGAGATTTGTTCCTGCATCTGTTGTAAATTGTATGAGGGCAGGACCATCAGCGATTATTTGTTCGAGATTTACTGATGTAACCACTCCTTTAAAATCTGAAGTTACAGTCACTGTTTCTGCTGGCAAATCTTGAGGTGTTTCGACCCTGGTTAAAGAGGTCATGACATAATAACCAAGTACCAGTAAAAGAATTACGATTGCTCCTATACCAAGCATTTTATTTGTGCTCATACATGTAATATGATTTTAGTAATATCGATATTGTATACTAACAAGATATGTACAACATGAAGATTAATAAGATAGGGAGAGAAAACAAACTTCATGCAGACATCATATTTCCTATTTAAAATTGTTGGTACTACTCTTATGACATACGTAGCATTGCTTCGCGGAATAAACGTTGGTGGAAATAAGAAAGTGGAAATGTCCAAACTCAAAACTTGTTTTGATAGATTGGGTATGAACATGTCGTAACGTACATAAACTCTGGAAATGTATTGTTTGAAACACAACGCACAGATACCAACAAACTTTCACAACATATAGAAAAGGCTTTAAAAAAAGAATTTGGTTTTGATATACCTGTTATAGTTCGGGATAAAAGAAACATTTTGAATTTGGCAAAAAGCATTCCATCGAGCTGGACAAACGATAGTATGCATAAGACTGACGTGTTGTTTCTTTGGAATTCATACGATAACAAGAAAACGGTATCTCTTCTTTCCATAACACCTCAGATTGACAATCTTATATACGTACGTGGAGCAATTATTTGGAGTTTAAAAAAGAAAAATTATGCAAAAAGCGGTATACATAAACTTATAGGGACATTGCTCTACAAGCACATGACCGTACGAAACGTAAATACTGTACGTAAGTTGGCTTCTCTGATGTAGTATAATAATTGTTGAAGATAACATATTAAAGTATGAAAATATTTCTAATTGTGATAATTTTGGTAACCTTCTTCGTAGGTGGCTTGTATGCTTTGAACTCGTACATATATAACGAAAAACAAGCTGACAATAATACTGTAGAAGAAGACGGAATGGTGTGGGAACAATATGAGAATGAAAATCTTGGACTTTTCTTCCAATACCGGACTGCTCCAGATGGATACGTACTTATTCCACAAAGTACGACAAGCGCGGATCCGATATCTTTAGCAAACATGGTTCTTGTTAACAAAAGTGAGCATGAGGAACTTTTAGCTACTGAAGTTCCTGGAGAGGGTCCACCCGCAATATCATTTCAAATTTTTTCGAATCCTGCCAAGCTCACCCCTCTTGAGTGGGTAAAAGCTAATCCAACACTTTCAAATGTTGACCTTGCCCGAACTGCAATTGAGGAAAAAGAATTTAATGGCGTTCCTGCAGTTCGTTATACTACTGATGGTCTTTACCAAAACGACACCATACTGGCGAGCAATAATGAAAAAATATACTTAATTACGGGCTCTTACGACAACTCTGACTCTGTTGTAAGACAAGACTTCCTTGAAATGCTTCAATATATTTCATTTTCAAAATAGTCTTAGAAATGATAAGTGGATAACATAAAGCGTAGATACTATATGTATGATGAAATATACCTATGACTAAAGCCGAAAATGATTTTGAATGTTGTCCTCCATTTCATCCATCACAATGGGATGGAAAAACATTTGAATGGGAAAACAAAAAATTTATTAAAGACACGGTTTTCACACTGTTTTATATGCCGGTGAATTTTGGTGCGGTTATGAAAAGGTCCAGTGTCGCTATAGAAAAATCAAACTCCAAAGTACTGGATGGCATGTGGTTGGCTGAACACACGTCACTATGGAACATGAATTTGTACACTGCGGTAGACAGGGAAGTTACGGATTCTGAAAATATTGCTATGAGTGGAAAATATATATCCAGAGTGTATGAAGGTACATTTAAAGAAGTTGGTGCATGGGATAAAGATTTTAAGCACTATGTCCAAGAATCAGGAAACATCCTGCTGAAAACGTACCAGTGGTATACCACCTGTCCGAAATGTGCAAAGAAATATGGGAAAAACTATGTCGTCTTTGTAGGGCAGGTACAGTAATTTCATCAATATTTCAGGTTCATGATACATACTTACAGAAGTACTTTTTAAGCGACTCAAGTTTTACAAAGTGACTGTATAATCTTGTAACTTTTTATTGTATACGTCAGTTCTAATAATTAGCTTCGACTTTCTTATTAGTCATAACCTCGTAACTCAGAACTAAGTACTCGCTTTACATTACATCTCTAATTATAACTATTATGTGTGGAATATTTGCATATACAGGAAACAAAGAATCATTGCCCATACTTCTAGATGGACTACAGTCGCTCGAGTATCGTGGGTATGACTCTGTGGGTATATATATACCTAATGCTGGTATTGTAAAATCAGTCGGTGCAGTTCAGGAGCTTAAAAAGAAAATTACAAGCACAATGGTAGGTACAAGCGGAATAGCGCATTTGCGCTGGGCAACACACGGTGAACCGACTGAAGTAAACGCTCATCCGCATGTTGACTGTAGCGATACGATATATGTGGTACACAACGGAATTATCGAAAATTACAAAGAGCTTAAAGAAAAACTTATATCACTTGGTCACACATTTCGATCCGCAACCGACACAGAAGTACTTGCACACCTCATAGAACATCAACTTAAAGAGACAGAAGACTTTGAGCTTGCAGTTGTTGCATCATTGCATGAAGTGAAAGGAACATACGGCATAGCGGTGTCGTATAAGGGTGATCCAGAAAAAATCATAGCCGCACGTCTCGGCGCACCTGTGGTACTTGGTATTGGGATAAACAAATATTTCATTGCATCAGACGCCTCACCACTTCTGCGTCACACAAAGGATGTTGTCTATCTACGTGACGGAGATATTGCTGTTCTTACCCCACAAAATTATCGAATACGCACGTATACAGATGTTGAAGTGATTCGAAAAAAACAAGTACTTGATTTTGATGTTGAGCAAGTAAAGAAAGATGGCTATGAGCACTTTATGCTCAAAGAAATAATGGAGGGTCCACAGGTTATCGAAAACACTATTCGGGGAAGACTTGTCCCTGAAAAGGGTCTCGTCAAACTTGGCGGTCTAGATGCCGTAAATGAACAACTACGTACGATAGAAAGAATCATTATTGTCGGGTGTGGTACTGCTTATTATGCAGGACTTGTAGGAGAATATATGCTGGAGGAATACGCAGGTATACCTGTCGAAGTAGAAATAGGTTCAGAATTTCGATATAGAAACGCTCCCGTAGACAAACACACTGTTCTACTCGCTGTATCACAGTCTGGAGAGACCGCAGACACACTGGAAGCCATACGTGAAGCAAAACGCAAAGGAGCACTTACGCTGGGAATAGTAAATGCAGTTGGTTCAACTATTGCGCGGGAAACGGATGCCGGTATCTATAACCACGCAGGGCCGGAAATAGGGGTAGCCTCAACCAAGGCGTTTATATCACAACTTACTGCACTTGCTCTGCTTACCGTACATCTCGGACGCCAGCGGGGTATGAGTATCGACGTCGGTAGGAATATTACCAAGGAACTCAAGCTTCTTCCTGAGAAGATACAGTCAGTACTTGATCAAAGGGAATTGATATACAGCTTAGCGCAAAAGTACGCTGGCAGTCGAGATTTTCTCTACATGGGTCGCAAGTATAACTATCCTATTGCCTTTGAAGGTGCACTCAAGCTTAAAGAAATCTCGTACATACATGCTGAAGGGTGTGGTGCAGGAGAGATGAAGCATGGTCCTATCGCCATGATAGACACAGAATTTCCGACACTTGCTATTGCTCCTCATGATAGTGTGTACGAGAAAATGCTTTCAAATATTGAGGAGATAAAAGCGCGCAAAGGGAAAGTGCTGGCTATTGCAACAGAAGGAGATATACGGCTTACTGACATCATTAGTGACATTATTTATATACCCCAGACTCTTGAAATGCTTACACCCATTCTATCTGCAGTGCCACTGCAACTTTTTGCCTACTACACCGGTGTAGCGAAGGGTTTCAATGTCGATAGACCAAGGAACCTCGCAAAGTCTGTAACGGTGGAGTGAACGAGTTACCGAATAGCGAGTTCTGCGTAAAGCGAGTAACAACACACTCCATACTTGTTCTGCAAACCTGTCGATAGGTTATGTAAATAGTTGTATACTTTCAGTATTATGCAAAATAAATTTTTACAAGTGCTTTTAGGTATTTACTTCTTTTTGTTTCTCGTGCTTGCTATTAATCCTGTAGATAGACCCACGTGGTTTGTGGAAAACCTCACTGTATGGATACTTATAGCGGTCGTTCTTATTCTCTATGCTAAGCATATTCGTTTTTCAAACACCGCGTATGGTTTAATGTTTGTACTCATATACCTACACACCGTAGGAGGACACTACACCTTTGCGGAAGTACCGTTTGGTTATGTAACCGAACTTTTCAACTTCTCCAGAAATCACTTTGATCGCATCGCGCATTTTTCCGTAGGATTTTACGCGTTTGCTATCGCGGAATTATTATATACGAAAGAACTTGTCAAAAGTAAATTTCTCTTATTTACCTATCCGGTCTTTGCTATAGCCACCATTGCTATGAGCTACGAACTCATAGAGTGGGTATATGCGGCGACTACGAGTCCTGAAGCAGGACTGGCGTACCTAGGAAGTCAAGGAGATATTTGGGATGCACAGAAAGATATGCTGGCAGACACGCTCGGTGCCATCGTCGCAACTGTTGTATTTTTCAAGCTACGAGTTAAAAAATAATTTTCTGAAAAATTGATTTTTTAGCTTAATCGACGAGGTCTCATCACATCGTGTATCATTTACACAGCCGTATACTTTGTTAGGATGAACTACAAGTGGTACTTCATGACAAAATTACTCACCCATGCTTTTTTTAATCGACCTGCCGAACTTGTTGCACAAGAGCTTCTTGGCTGTACGCTCTGTGTGGTAGTAAACGGCCATGTAGAACGTCATGAAATTCGAGAGACAGAAGCTTACGTTGGCCCCCATGACCTCGCTAGTCACGCATCGAAAGGCAGAACCCCCCGTACTGAGGTGATGTTTCAAAAGGCGGGCACACTATACGTATACCTTATCTATGGTATGTACGAAATGCTTAATATTGTAACGGGTGAGATGGATTACCCTGCGGCGGTTCTTATCCGTGGAGTAGGTATGTACGACGGGCCCGGCAAACTTACAAAAGCCATGCATATCACCCGGAATATTAATGGTAAAGCGCTTGGTAGGAAAACTGGTATATGGGTGGAAGCACGACCGCATACACTTCAAAGGAGAAATATTTCTTCAGCACCACGTATAGGTGTAGCGTACGCAAAAGAGTGGGCGCATCAAAACCTGCGCTTTTTTATTTCTTAAATAAAAACAAAATACTAGTTAATAACTCTTTAGTTTCTACACACATCTCCTAGTATACTCAAATCATGGATGAGTCTGGGGAGAACCATTCCGAAACAATTTCAAACGAAAGTGTGGTTACACCTGTTGTATCGCGTACTCTTCTTAACACTCTGCGTAGTAAGCTACGTAATACTACTCAACTGTTTCGTACTAAACTTGAACAGGTAAAAAGCTACGCAAAAGCACACTGGCGGAAAGAGCATTACATTTTTGCCGGATTGGTGTTGGTGCTTGTGGTGTTTACTGTTGTGAGACTTGTTTTTGAGTTTGCACGTGACCCGCTCTGGCTCACATATAGTGGTAGCTACCGCCTTGTTCCAGACTCTATTTCTCAAAGTGCAATACTTCCTATTTCTATCCCTGAAGAAGCAGGTTCAGTTACAAGCGAACAAGTACAGTTCGTTCCAGAACTTCAAGGTGATTTTATAGAGTCTGATCAAGAAAACATTTTGCTCTTTAAACCTCACGAACTGCCTCAGATAGGTTCTTACTACAATGTAGCCCTTACCTACAATGAAGTCACAATAGGTGCTGACTTTAAAGTTGCTGAGGACCCCTCAGTAGTTTCTATACTGCCCACTTCAGATACCGAGGTGCACGAAGACACAAAAATTTCTGTTGTATTTAACAGACCCATGGTACCACTCAGTACTCGTGACGAGTTAGATAAAGAAACAGTACCGGTCAAATTAGAGCCCGACGTCGATGGTGTATGGAAATGGAAAAGCACCCGTTTGCTTCAATTCATTCCTAAAGAAGATTTACAACGTGCGACAAAGTATACCGTAACAGTCAATGAAGGATTTCGTTCGCTCGATGGTGTACCAGTAAAAGGTTTTACACATTCATTTACTACACGCACCTTAAAGCATCACCCTGTAGCTCCTATGGTTCGATTTAATCAACCTCTTGAAATACGTTTTAACCAAGATGTTGATCTAGAACGTACCGCGGAGAAAGTAGTCCTTACACAAAATGGAGAAAAGAAAAAGATACGTATTGAGTATGCAAAACAACAAGAAGAGAAAAAAAGAGGCTTCTTGGGACTTGTTTTCTTTGGTTCTGATGCAAAATACGACAAAACAAAAATTCTTATACGTCCGTACGAAGATACTCATGGTCGTGAAGGTTTATGGGATTTTGAATCAACCTATAACATAGAAATCAAAACAATGTACCCACTGGAGGGTGACATCCCCCTCAACGAAGTGTTTACTTGGTCGTACACCATACCCGCGGTAGTGTCATCGGTGCAAGCAAAATCTGATCGTTCAAATCATGTAGGTCCTGACTTCTTTGATCCGCAAGGTGCACTTGCTGTGTATTTTCAAGAACCGATTGATATCTCAAAAACAAACGTCACGTTGCATAGATTAGATGAAGTACGGTATGGAACAGCGTGCAAGTTCGATGCTGATGGAGCAGTTATATACAAGAAGGATTCTCAAGATTGTGAGGAAGTAGAAGACAAGAATCAACTTTTGTTGCGAGTAAATCCCGACACGTATCAACCAAGTCAATCAAGCACACTTGTTTTTGAGAAAATCACGAGTGAGGATGGGTACATACTTAACGCAAAACCACTAGAATATTCTGTAACAAGTTTCCCTACTCTAGAGGTACATAGAACGGTCCCAAGCGATGGTTCGAGTGATGCGAGTCTTACTGATCTGACTATCTGCAGTAACACACCCCTCAAACGACCTGAATCAATTCGAAATACACTCACTACAGAGGGTTATGTTGTTTTTCCAAATGACTTGTGGAGAAACTCTGAAAGAATTACTTCAGATTATTGGAAACCGATTTGTAGCACAGGTGAATTTCAAACTACAATCAGGTATGGAATACATCCTTATACAAAATATTTGCTCAAGCTATCACTTGAGGACGAGTTTGGTGCACGAGCCCAACGTGACTTACATTTCACAACAGGATCTGCGTCAAGCAAATATACCCGATTTTATAACCTCCAGAAATATTACAACGTAACCGTACCAGGAAAATCCCGACTAACCTACGGTGTAGAAAACTTACCCTATGTACAGGTACATATCTGTAAAGTTGACGCTAATGATTTTTTGCGAATTCTTGATAATGACACTGACAACGATGCCAAGCCCTCAGCATCTATGTGCGAGACAACGAAGGAAGTAACAGTTGATTTACCTGATACATACTGGGTGAATAACTATTTCCACTTCGATGTTGCTGACCACTTCGAAGACGCACGTGGTCACTACATAATTACGTTCACTCATCCAAACTACAGGAATGAAAGAGGTGAACAATTGTTTGACCGAACCTTACTTTCTGTTTCAAACTTTACTGTGGGAGAAAAAAGACTTGATTGGTATACCAATGAATACACGCCTCCCACGCGCGGGGCAAAAGTTACCGGCAATAATCTCTATTGGGTATTGCAGGCAAAATCGCTTGAACCAGTATACGGGGCAACGGTTGAAACTTTTGCAGGTAAGAATGTAGTAAGTACTGAAAAGCAAACTACAAATATTGAAGGTATCGCACAGCTCTCTGCACACGAGAATACACGTGGCGCCGTCGTGACCCTGGGTGGTGACACCGCGGTTGTTTCTGCTGCAATGGACACGCTTGCATATAATTGGAATATCGGAACACAATCAGCGACATATCTCTACACCGACAGACCTATCTATCGCCCAGGTGACACTGTACAAATAAAAGGCATCGATAGGGTTGGGTATGACAATAAGTGGAACACAGCAAACACCTACAATGCCACGGTGAAAATAGTGGATAGTCGCAATGACACTATCTCGACACAAACCGTACCGGTATCCTTGTATGGTACGTTTAACCTTTCTATAGAATTACCGAAAGATGCCCCACTAGGGCGATACAGTATTTCCACTTTTGAGGGATATGGGTGGTTCGACGTAGAAGAATATGTAGGAGCACCTTTCAAGGTTGAGGTGGACACAGAAGCGTCTGAATACATTGCGGGAGAAACTGCCAAATTAGGAGTGGATGCTCGCTACTACTTTGATATGCCGGTAGCAGGTGGCGAGCTAGAGTACACCGTACTTGCACAAGATTATCACTTTGACCGCTATACCGATGAGTATTTCTCATTTGGAAGTGGTTGGTATAGATGCTATTGGTGTGGATATGGTGATGAGTTTATAACTCGAGCTACCGTAACACTTGACGAGGATGGTAAGGCTTTCATAGAAGTACCACTCACGTTTGATACTTACTTTGAAAAACCAGAGGAAACAGGGAGCAAACTCTTTACCGTTATAGCTCGAGTAACCGACGCAAACGGCAAGCAAGTCACAGGACAAAACACTGTTGTTGTGCATAGAGGTGCGTATTACCTCGGTATTAAAACTGACAAATATGTAGCTATACAAGATGAACCACTAGGGGTGCGCATGAAGAGTGTTGATACACAAGGAGTACCACGAGCAGTTACTGACTTATCCTTACATGTCACTCGTGTCGAATGGGTCTCGTACCGACGTCAAGAAGTTGATGGTGGGTACTACTGGCATTCAGAAGAAAAGAAAACGCTCATGGAAACACGTACGGTACACACAAGCAACACAGGAGATGCAACAGAAAATGTAACCTTTACACAACCCGGGGTCTATGAGCTCACACTTACTGGCAAGGATACAGACGGCAACACCATAACGTCATTGACAGAACTGTATGTGTCGGGAAAAGGTACTACCGATGTTCGTCCTACCAACAATGAAGCGCTTGCTGTAAAAACAGATAAGCCAAACTACTCGACGGGTGAGGAAGCGACGGTTGTTTTTGAATCACCTTATGCAGACGCACGTGCGCTCATTACTGTTGAGCGAGGTGCTATTTACGAGTATTGGATTCAGCGAGTTACGAGCTCTATTGGTACACAGAAGTTTCCGATACAGAAAACGTACGCTCCTTCTGTGTATGCGAGTGTACTTCTCCTTGGTCCGGGACCAGAGGTGAAGTACGGTTCGACTGAAATTCGCACAGATAGTAGTGACTACGAACTTACTATAGAAGCAGTACCGAGTAAGCAGTCATACTTTCCGGGAGAAGAAGTGGTACTTACTGTTAAAACCACCGACCAAACAGGAGCACCTGTGTCCGCGGATGTGTCACTCGCTATTGTTGACATGTCTGTTCTTGCGCTCATGGGTAATCCGAAAAAAGACCCTGTAAGTTTCTTTTATGGTAGTTTGCCTCTTGGTATTTCTACTTCGCACAGTGCGAAGAATATGCTTATTGAACAAGAAATTCCCACAGGAACTAAAGGTGGAGGAGGAGATAGTGAAGATCTCGAGACTCGCAAACGAGGAATATTTAAAGACACAGCATACTGGGAGGCAAGTGTCGTAACAAATGCGGAGGGAGAAGCGACAGTGAGCTTTGTCTTACCTGATAATCTTACGACATGGCAAATAGAGTCACTAGGCGTAACTCAAGATACAAAGCTTGGCGTTTCGTACTTGGAATTTACCACGAAGAAAAATCTTATGGCTATTCCTCAACGACCTAGGTTCGTCGTACCTGGTGATACCATGTGGCTTGGTATACAGGTAGCCAATAATACCGATAAAGACATTACAACTCTTGCACACATTGAGTCAGCCACACTTACCATAATCGATACGAAAGCAAAATCAGTACGAGTAGATGCTAATTCACAAAAAACAGTATACTTTGCTACACATGCACCACAGGATATAACCAAGGGAAGTCACCTTGTTACTTTCTTTACAGAAAGTGATGATTTAAAAGACGTTGTGGAGCAACGTATACCTATTCTTGAAGATATAACCTATGAAGTTACTGCCACCGCAGGAATGACAAAGAATGGTTCTATATCAGAGTCTGTATATATACCAGACTACGTTCTTGAAAACCAAGGTGAACTCATTGTACGAGCACAACCAACACTCGTAACGTCGCTCCTTAGTGCTATTTCTGTTATGTCGCGCTATCCGTATGAATGTACGGAGCAGATAGCAAGCAGGCTTGCATCACTTGCGACAATACGTCGAATGAATGACCTCTATGACAAAGAGGTAGTAGCGAAAGTAACTAGCCAGGTTTTTGATGATCCAGCATACTCTGTTGATGATTCCATTGAGACAGATCTTGCTGAACTCTTAGGGCGACAAACAGGAGACGGAGGATTTTCGTTTTACAGTGGCTCTCCTGCAAGTATGTACCTCACCGTAGAGGTGGTTACGGCACTCACAACGTTGAGGGAGACAGGGTTCACCGTACCCGACGAAGTATTTAACCGTGCAACAAACTATATTTCGAGTGAATTTGCACGTAGTCAACAGTACAATTCTGAAGATCTTGTGGCACGTATCGCATATGCATATTCTTCTCCCTATGTACCTATTGAAAACAAGCAGGAAATTGCTCCCCGAGTAATTGCTCTAGCCAATAACAAACTCATGCTCGAACAACTGTCATCAACCGCTTTGGGATACCTTGCAATAGCAACGTACGAAGGCCCATATCCTGACGCTATTGCTGAAACGTATTATTCCGCATTACAAAACAGACTCACGTTAGATGCTCGAGGTGCGTTTGTGACAAGTGGGGCACATGCCTCATACAGCTGGTTTGAGAGCAATGAAAAAAACACAGCATTGCTTCTTCGAGCCATCACACAGAGAGGTGGGGAACATGTTGCGCTTGATACCATGTTGAGATGGCTTATGGTAAGCAAACAAGCCGATGGTGGTTGGGGTTCCACCAATGCTACCTATACCGTACTTGATACCGTACTCCGTCTCGCGGAGCAACGAGAAGAAAACCGTGCGTCATATCTACTTGAACTTTTCCAAGGTTCAACTTCAGTAGCTACACACCGTGTCACACCGCAAACACTTTTTGATTCTTTGACGTATACTTTTCCAATCTCAGAGTTTGTCCGTGAGAAAATTCACCACATAACCATAAAAAAATCTGAGGAGACAAAGCCAGAGACCGTGTACTATGACATGCAACTCAGATATGCATTGCCACCTGACTTGGTACCTCCTCGTGATGAAGGATTTACTATTGAACGAGTACTTACAAAACATGGAACAACCGAAGTTATAGAAGAGGCGAATGTTGGGGACATCATTACTGGCAAACTCGAAATTACTGTACCAAGAACATCGCGTGCAGTAAGTGTGGAAAGTTATATACCAGCAGGATTTGAGTTAGTGAACTTCAAATTTGCTACAGAAGAATCTAGAGATTTGAACTTTGACGACAATGGAGAGGTTTATGAAGAGGTAGCAGAGGTTCCTTGGTATGATCCAGAGCCCGGGTTACGCATGTGGCCGACGACGTATGAGGAAATGCATGATGATAGAGTGTTTACCTTTACGGAAGAAGTCCAGCCGGGTACTTATGTGTACGAGTATACACTTCGAGCTCTTATCCCAGGCACCTATCGTCACATGCCTGCTGTAGTACAAGAAATGTACACCCCAGAAGTGTATGGGCGTACTAATGGTAGCTCATTTACTATTGCGGAACCCTAGTAGGTTCACTAACAATTCTGACGGTTATTTGCTCTTCTTGTGTACCTGTATGAGCGGTAATAGTATACGTACCCACCTGCGAAGGGTACCACGCATCCTCAGTAAGTTCATTTCCTTCAATAGACCAAACGGCGTCAACTCGAGCAGTAAGAGGTACGCGCATACCGTCGGAAAATAAAAAAGTATCCAAATCGTGAGGGAAGAGAATCAATGCATTACTTTCAAGTAATGTTCTTGCTACTTCTACATTATCTGACGCAAGACCCCATGAGTGTCCGCGCTCGTTTGGAATAGTAACCAAGGATGAAAGGTCAATAGATGTGTGATGATCATATGGTGTCGTGAACATAAGCTCCATGACATCATGCCACACCATTCCCGCACCCGTAGAACCTGAGACCATATTCATAGGAGTATTTTTTACATTACCGAGCCATACTCCGACTGCAAAATCACCTGTGTACCCAACAGTCCAGCTGTCATGGTAGTCTCTCGAAGTTCCTGTTTTGACACCATATCCACCTCGCGAGAGTTGTAAGCTTCCAGAAATTCCAAACTGCTCCACGCCTGCTGTACGGTCTGTCAATATGGAATTTACAAGCGCAACTTCATCGGGATTTGCAATTACCGTGTCTTCATGCAAAACAGAATGTGGTGGGGTGAAGTAGTGCGGGGTACCATCCTTGGTATGTGCAGAGACAAGACGGTGTAGAGTTCCACGATTTGCGAGAGCTGTAAACGAGTGGGTGAGTGTTACCAAGTCTAGTTCTAGACCTCCAAGAGCGATGCCGTACGCATACGAGTCCCAAGATTGACGGGGAGAAAAGCCCAATACTCTTTCAAGGTATGCATAGGTCTCGGGTAGGGTAATAAATCGTTGCACCTCTACCGTAGGCACATTAAGACTATTTGCAAGAGACTCTTCAAGGGTGACGGTACCTCGGTACTTCCCATCATAGTTCTTAGGATAGAGGGGAAATCCTGTTTCAATTTCATACTTATATTCCCTGTCTTCCACAAGGGTGTAGGGACGCAGTCCTTTTGTGAAGCCGAGCAGGTAGAGAAAAGGTTTAATGGTACTTCCAATAGGTCGGGTCTCAAGGGCCATATTGATACGCATTCCTTCAGCTTCAGTATCGGGAGACGGAGATCCGACAAGAGCCAGTATCTCACCCGTGCGTACATCTACTACTGCAACGGCACCGTGAGTACTGCCATACTGCTCTCCTCGTTCAATGTGATTTGCAAGAATGTTTCTAATACGCTCAGTGAGATCTATATCTATTGTCGCAGTACAAGATACGCATCCTTCAAGTAAATCCGTAAGTTCAAGCCAAGTGCCACTATCTTTCGTGATGCTTTCGGTTTGTAACGGCATGACTGTGCCAAGTGATTGAGCGAGCGCTAGCGCTTCAGTAAAATTAGCGTCCGTAAGAGGACGAGCGCTGTTGGGGTTTGAAAGCGCGGACATAAGCTGGAGGACCTCATTCTCATTAAGCTCCGCGACTTGTTTACCAAAGTACGCTCGTGCAGCTGCAGGGAAACCTTGAATATTTCCACCCAAAGGAACGGTATTAAGGTACATCACCAATATGTCGTCTTTTGAGTGGTAAAGTTCAAGAACGAAAGCAACACCAAGTTCATACAGTTTATTAGTAAAAGTTCGTTCGCTCGTGGCATGAAGTAATGTTTTTCCAAGTTGCTGGGTTATGGTACTTGCTCCTCCATGAGGGCTACTGTTTAGATAATCAATCGCAACGCTCATGAGGCGAAATACGTGCACCCCGGGGTGATAGTAAAACCAGTCGTCTTCCTTGCGCAACACGAGCGAAGAAAGTTGCTTTGGGTATGTTGTGGCAAACATGCATACCTGCTCGTCTGGATTCAGAGCTATGCGTACCACCTCTCCTGTCCTGTCGTAGGTGACTTCCGATTCGAGTGCCGTGTACTCTCGAATTATTTTTTTATCTACACTATACGAAACAAAAAATATGATTGAAAAGAGAAGTCCAAGAAAAATCCCACCCAAAAGCAATATACGTATTGATGATTTTCTTGCCAAGTTCATGGATGCAGTATAGCAGTTTATGTATATAATAAGGTATTCCAATTATTTCTATGAAAGAAAAATTATCTGAAGAAGAATTTTATGCATCATTGCCACGAAAGCGAATGGGCGCAGGAGTTATATTTCTCAACGAAGAACAAAAAGTCCTATTAGTAAAAATGAGTTATAAGGATGGATGGGGAATCCCTGGAGGAGTAGTTGATGCACATGAGTCTCCACTTCAGGGCGCACTCCGCGAGGTAAAAGAGGAACTTAATCTTACTATTTCCAAAGAAACCCTCTCCTTGGTATGTCTTGGCTATTACTCTGGAAGTGGACACAAAACTGAATCATTACAGTTTATGTTTTATGGAGGGATACTGATTCAAGAGCAAATTGAGAACATCTCACTCCAAGAAGATGAACTAACTGAATATCGTTTTTTTGAAAAAGAAGAAGCTATTCCATTACTCTCCAACCCAAAACTGGGCAAGCGTGTCCGCAAATCGTTTGAGGCGATAGAAAAAAACACGTTTTACTATCTAGATAATTAATTCTAGTATCTCCACTAGTATTAGTTACGTAATTCTCATTGAGTCGTCCGTTAACTACCGTAGCTTCCTTAGAAGCGGAGGGAGGGGCTTTACTTTAGTGAAGAGGGAAGCTGTTTCAGTGGAAGAATCATCTATGCTTATTCTGCGGTCGCAGATTAAGCATATTATAGATTGTACTCATTACTCAGAACTTTTACCCGTGACGACGAAGCGAATTCGTCTTACTTTTAACTTTAAACTTTCAACATTTAACTTAATTGCTGTATAATCGTATCTATGGAAACTGAACACAGTCAGGAACGGAAACCTGAAGAAAGGGCTGACCGCATCAAGAAACTTGAACTTATCAAGGAACTTGGTATGGCACCATATGCGAGTAAGTACGAAAGGACGCACACTATTAACGAAGCACGAAACCTTGCTGTAGCCACCCCTAATGTACGTGTTGCAGGAAGAATCATTCTTTCTCGTAACATGGGAAAGATGGGGTTTTGTCAACTCCAAGATTTTTCAGGAAAGATACAACTAGTACTCAAGGTTGGTGAGGTAGATCAAGAAACATACAAAAACTTTTTTGCAATTCTCAGTATTGGAGACTTTGTAGGCGTCGAGGGTGAAATATTCACAACGCAAAAGGGTGAACTTTCTGTACTAGTGAAGTCATACACGTTTCTAAGCAAAGCACTTCGAGCACTTCCAGAGAAATGGCACGGGCTTAAAGATATAGAAACAATATATCGCAAACGGTACCTCGACCTCATCACTAACAAAGAAACCTTTGATCGTTTTAAATTCAGAAGTGATTTTATCTGGGAACTCAGAAAATTTTATGTAGAAAACGGTTTTCTGGAAATAGATACTCCTGTACTTTCCAATACTGCTTCTGGTGCTTTGGCAAAACCATTTACAACACACTACAACGCTCTCGATCTTGACGTGTTCCTTCGTATTGCACCTGAACTTTTCCTCAAGGAAGCTATTGTTGGTGGTTTTGACAAGATTTTTGAAGTAGCCCGCGTATTCCGCAATGAAGGTATGGACTCAAGTCATCTGCAGGAGTTTACGATGATAGAACATTATGCTGCCTACTGGGATTTTGAAGACAACATGCGGTTTACGGAGAAGATGTTGACTGAAGTAATACAAAAACTGAAGGGAAATCTTGTAATACAAATATATAACAAGGATGAGGAGTTAGTAGATGTCGACTTTAGTGGTCCATGGCAGAAAGTGTCTTTCCGAGAGCTCTTACTTCAAGATTGCAGTATTGATATTGACACATTTCCGAGAGCAGAAGATCTACGAGAGGAGATTAAAAAGAAAGGTATTAACATCATAGATATTGAAAAACTTGGTAGAGGCAATCTTATTGATTCACTCTACAAGAAAGTGTCACGACCCAAGTTAGTGAAACCTGTGTTTTTAATAAACCATCCCCTAGACCTTTCACCCCTCGCACGCAAGAATGACGCTAACCCACTCATAGTTGACCGCTTCCAGCTTGTCATAAACGGTTGGGAAATACTTAATGCATATAGCGAGCTTATTGATCCTATAGACCAGAACGAACGTTTTGATTTTCAAACCAAGGCGAAACTTGGCGGGGATGAAGACGCAATGACCAAGGATGATGATTATGTAGAGGCTATGGAATATGGTATGCCTCCTATCTCTGGGTGGGGAATGGGACTTGAGAGGATAGTAGCACTCCTTACACAACAAAAAAATCTGCGCGACGTGGTTATGTTTCCACTTTTGAGACCAAAAGATTGATGAGTTAAAAGTTAAATGTTGAAAGTTTAA
>Ga0076181_129_pt1 | contig 12859 bp, 16 predicted proteins | sample RifGroD2_FD_68216 | JGI IMG/M metagenome (GOLD analysis project Ga0076181, IMG submission 68216) | Parcubacteria bacterium GW2011_GWD2_42_14
GAAGCACTACGTCATGAAAATATTCCACATTTACGATTCTTGGAGCGACAGGTCAAGAAACTTGAAAAAGCACGTGCTCTTCGTGAAGAGCTCGTGTATGCGTACCATGAATACTTGAAACATGAGGAGGATCATCTCCAGTTTGAAAGAGAAAGTATTGAAGGACTTCGTGAAAAACCATCTCGTGAAATACGAGAGGTTGGTAAACGTATAGAAAATATTCGAAGTGAATTGGAAAAGACTAAAAAGGGCAATAAGGAAAGTGAAGCACTTCTCGCGTTTGAAAGAAAACTCTCAGATTTGCGCACGGAACAGACTGCGTTAGCTCGTTCTGTGGGCAGAATAGAAGGTCAAATTTCTTTTGAAGAACGCCGTCTTGAAGACGAGAAGAAAAAGGCTTCGGAAGAGGAAGGTAGACCTATTTCATACAGTACGGTACGTTCTTTCTGGGATGAGCTTACACTCATTCTGAAAGAACAGGATGACGAAAATGACGCAGATGTGCTCAAGAAGATACTTAAAGAAGTCCGTCGCACGGTCGCAGCATTTGTCGGGCATCATCTTGTAAAAACAGAATATGTACCTGATACCAGCATACTTCTGAAACTACAAAAAGAGAAAGAGTATGCGGAAACGAAAAGTTTGGATATTTCTAAAGACATCCTAGAACAAGAGCATGAGATGCGTCTGTTAAGTGAGGAAATAGAAAAAGAAAAAGATGAAAGTAGGGAAATTGAGCGAGAACTTTTTACTCTTGTTGCGACACAAACAGAACTCCGTACGACACTTGCGAGGCTTGACGTGCGTGAGAATACCCTTCGTCGTGACGAGGATGAGTTTAAACGAGAAATAGGAGAAGGTATTGTACTCATTGGTCGACAAATTCAGGGGTACAAAGATTTTGTACCAAAGGAGGAACACACTGATATTGGTTCTGATGATGAAAAAGAGCGCATGCTCCAAACAGAGCGCCGTCGAAATCTTGAAAAAATGAAAATACGACTCGAGGAGATAGGGGGAGCTTCTGCAGATGAAATAACAAAAGAGTACACCGAGGTTAAAGAGCGAGATGAATTTCTTGAAAAAGAACTCGTCGACCTCGAGCAATCAGCGGAGCTACTCCGTAAACTTATCAATGAACTTGAGAAAGAGTTGGGCGAAAAATTTACCCAAGGACTTGCCGAGATTAGTGCTCAGTTTAACAATTTCTTTTCACTGATGTTTGGAGGTGGTTCAGCCTCCTTAACACTTTCCGAAATAAAACGAAAAAGTAAATCAGACATAGATACCATGCTTTCTGATGGAGAGGTTCCTGATGAGGACGAGACAGAAGAAGCAGGTGTCGATATTAGCGTCTCGCTCCCTAAGAAGCGCATTCAGTCTCTTATGATGCTTTCGGGAGGGGAACGAGCACTTACCTCAATAGCACTCATTTTTGCGATGAGTCAGGTAAACCCACCACCATTTCTTATTCTTGATGAGACAGATGCTGCGCTTGACGAGGCAAACAGTCGTCGTTATGGCGATATGATACAAAACCTGTCAGAAAAAAGCCAGTTAATTGTGATTACACACAACAGAGAAACCATGAGTCGTGCAGATATATTGTACGGTATTACTATGGGTAGTGATGGAGTTTCGCGTATACTTTCAGTAAAATTTGATGATGCGATTACTGTTGCAAAGTAAAATATGATAAAATATTCGACGTATGAAACAGTTATATAAATTAGGTATTATTGTAGCGATTATGCTACTTGTGCTATTAGGTTTAACCAAGTTGACCAATAAATCGACAGAACAAGATGTAGAAATCAATGATGTACAAACAGATCCGTACTCATTACAAAGTGAAGAAATTATTAATGGGTCAACTACTGAACAAGTAGAGGGCGAGCCTAATCTAGAAACATCTATGAATGAAGTACAGGAAAACACTGTGGTAGTCATGAAGACAAATAAAGGTGATATCACAATAGAACTTTTTACCAAAGATATGCCCATCACCGCAGGCAACTTTTTAAAACTTGCGACGGATAATTACTATGATGGTATCAAGTTCCACCGCATCATAGATGGCTTTATGATTCAAGGAGGTGATCCAAACTCTAAGGATGATACCAAGCAAGCATTGTGGGGAACAGGTGGACCCGGGTATTCTATAGAGGATGAATTTGTAGCAGGGTACAGCAATGTACGTGGAACGCTTTCAATGGCAAACTCTGGTCCTCAGAGTGGAGGAAGTCAATTCTTCATAAACCTTGTTGATAATACTAACTTAGATTTTGATAAGCAACCACTCACGAGTCAGCACCCTGTATTTGGGCGTGTAATAGAAGGAATGGATGTGGTAGATAGTATTGGAAAGGTAGCTACAGGTCCGCGTGACATACCTATCACTCCAGTCGTTATAGAAGATATTATTATAAAATAATTATTAACTAATAGTATACATATGGGGATTTTTGGAAAAAAAACTGTTGCCGGTATTTCTGAGTATGAGCTTAAAGAACACCATAATAAGCTTCAGGGGCAACTCGATAGCGTTTTTCCTTCAACGCGATCTTCGTCCAAATTAAAACGTGCAGCACTACACACAGCTCTTGGTATGGGAATAGATCGAGATGACAACATGTCTTCCACACAAAAAAGGGGAGTGATTCAACGCGAGGAGTTTGAAGCTGCCGTAGGTGGACTTGCAGAACAGGGAATCATAACTACAAAAGAAGCGGACAAGCTCCGACAAATAGCGGAAAAACCTTTGAGAGACTAGTTTTGTAAGGCTCAAATAAAAAATGAAGAAGGTTCAACCTTCTTCATTTTTTTACTACTGCTTGTTCACCAACTCCCAGTCGATTGTTTTACGTTCTATATCCACACCTTTAAGTTTGACACGGACCTTGTCTCCCAGAGACAGGGTCTTTTTGTTTTTTGTCCCTACCAAGCGAAAGCCGTGGTCAGTAAGTTCGTAGAAGTCATCACGAAGTGAGCTAGTGCGTACTAACCCTTCAGCCATAGTTCCATGTTCTTCTACAAAGATTCCCCAGTCATTGATGCCAGTAATCACGCCATCAAATTCTTCACCGATATGTTGCTCAAGGTACTCAACCTGTTTGAGCTTAATAGAATCTCGCTCTGCTTCCATAGCCGCCACTTCACGCTCTGATGATTTTGTGCACATGCGGTCATGCCATGCAAAAGCTTGCGCACCATGAAGAGGTTTTCCTGCGAGGTGACTTTTAACGATACGGTGCACCATCACGTCTGGATAACGGCGTATTGGTGAGGTGAAATGTGTATAGTAATCAAACGCAAGACCGAAGTGGCCGATGTTTTTTGTTGTGTAGATAGCCTTTGCCATAGAGCGTATGGTCGCTGTTTCTATCATCTCTTGTTCGGGTGTCCCCTCGATTTCCTTAAACAGGGCATTCAGATCTTGTGCATTTACAAGCCCGTCTTTATGGGGGAGGGTATAGCCGAGGGCTCGAAGGAAGAGTGAAAGTTCTTGAATGCGGTCTGCTTTGGGGGAATCGTGCACTCGCCACACAAATACTCCCTTGCTTTGTTTTTTTTCATTTTCGTTTGCTATCCATGTGGCCACCTCTCTGTTTGCAAGAAGCATCAGGTCTTCAATCATTTTCATGGTATCGAGTCGCTCTTTCCGGAAAGCGTGTATTGGTCGTCCTGTCTTATCGAGTTCAAACTTAATTTCATCTGTTTCAAACCCAATAGAGCCTTTGGTAAATCGTTTTTCTCGTAGCGCGCGTGCTATGGTGTCTGCAGTTTTAAGTTCAGCAAAAAATTCACCCTCCCCCGCGGTTAAAATTTCTTGAGCATCTTGGTAGGAGAAGCGCCTGTCACTATGTAGGACGACCTCACCAAACCAGTGGCTGTACACTTCACCTTCAAGTGATATCTCAAATACAGCAGAAAATCCCAGCCTATCCTGATGGGGTATGAGTGAGCAAAGGTTGTTCGAAAGCGCTTCAGGAAGCATGGGTATGGTTCGGTCAACAAGGTAGATAGACGTCCCTCTTTTCTGTGCCTCTTTGTCCATGGGGCTTTCTGCCTCTAGGTACGCAGACACGTCTGCGATATGGACACCTATTTCGATGTGTCCATTTTCGAGTGTCTGTACTGATATAGCATCATCAAAGTCTTTTGCATCTGCTGGGTCTATGGTGAAGGTTGGTACTCCCCGAAAATCACGTCGTCGAGCAACTTCCTTGGCAAAAAACTCCTCGTTGTTCCTTTCGATAGTTTCTGCTTCACGCTCTACTTCGTGTGGGAAATTCCAATCAAAACCTTGTTCAGCAACGATAGAGTGCATGGCTGTTTCGTGCGTCCCGACAGGGCCAAGCACCTCGACAATCTTTGCAAGAGGATTTTTCTTAGGGGATGTCCATCGTGTGAGTTCCACAGCCACCTTTTGACCAAAAGGAATATCCTTCTCACCACGTTCAATAATAAAATCGATGTAGCAACGTTTATCATCAGGCTTAAAAAAAACAAATCCTTGCTCTTCTTCAAGTACACCTACAAATCGAGTCTTCGCTCGTTCAACTATTTCTAGGACTTCGCCACGAATACGTCCTGCACGGCGTTTCGGCTTCGGGACAATTTTTACAATATCTCTATGAAGTGCTGTATTGAGAAGTTCCGGTGCTATTTCTATATCTTCATCTCGACCCTCTATATCTACGTAACCAAATCCCCGCGAATTGATTCGTATCATCCCCGTCATTTCTGTCGTATCGACATGTTTAGGGTGCTGTTTATTTTTGTTCATATGCGTCCAGTTTTATATGGTAACTAGTTAAAAGAGTGCCAATCCAGGTAAGTATAGCACTGGATAAGGAGAATAACAGTACAGCGCAAGGTGCTCCCTAAATAGCCCACCTGGGAAAACTGCTTCATTATGGGCATACTTTTAACTTTAAACTGTGTACTTTCAACTCCTAAATCTTTCCAACTAAATCTAATCCCGGCTTCAACGTATCATCACCCGGTTCCCATGACGCAGGGCAGACTTGTCCGCCATGCTCGGTAACAAACTTCGCAGCTTGGAATTTTCTGAACAGTTCCTTGGCAGAGCGTCCTACACCATCAGCGTGAACCTCCATTGCTTGAATAACACCCTGAGGGTCTATGAGGAAGCTACCTCGAAGTGTTACACCTTCGCTCTCTATGTAGACGCCAAACGCCCGTGAAAGTTCCCCTGTAGGGTCTGCAAGCATAGGGAACTCAATTTTCTTAATAGCTTCTGACTGATCATGCCATGCTTTATGTACCCAATGAGAGTCTGTTGATACGGAGAGTACTTCTGCGCCTTCTTCAACAAATTTTTTGTACAGTCCTGCCATCTCCTCAAGTTCAGTCGGACACACAAAAGTAAAATCTGCAGGGTAAAAGAAAAGAATAAGCCACTTGCCACGAAGCTCGGAAAGTGAAATATCTACAACAGCATCTTTGTGATATGCCTTGAGGGTAAATTCTGGTATTTGTTCACCTACCTTTACGGCGCAGGTAAACTGTTTGTCTTCAGTCATACTATGTATGTTTATTTTATTAGAGCCTCAGTTTCTCTGAAACTGGTCTAGTAAGTATACCACAAGGTTTTTTTATGCCTCTTTGATAATGAGTGGAACAAAAATATAGCCTTCAAATTTTTCAATAATAGGTTGATGTTCAACGCGCACCACTTTCCAAATAGTATCTCGTACTGGCAGGACTATTATTCCTTCTTCATGTACTTGAGAGAGGAGTTCTTTTGGAAATGAACGAGCAGCTGCAGAGACAAGTATTCTGTCGTACGGTGGATCTTTTGGTTTTCCAAGTTCTGAGCCTGCTCGCTCAACGTGTACATTGGCAAAATGGTACTTGGCAAGGTTCTGTGTACCAAACGCAACGAGCTCTTCGACACGCTCTATTCCAACTACAAAACCTTCGGGACCAACAAGGTGAGCTAAAAGGGCAGTGGTCCAACAAGAACCTGAACCAATATCAAGTACACGGTGACCCTTTTTTACATTGAGGAGTTCAAGCATAAAAGCGACTGTGGTTGGTTGAGAAATAGTCTGCTGATACCCTATGTGGATGGGTTGATCTGTATGTGCTAATGCCTGTGATTCTTCTGGAATAAAATCTTTACGATCGATAGCGTAAAAAGCCTCAATGATATTTTGAGAAACAAGGGTGCCATTCTTTATAAGTTTTTGTACAAGTTGTTCCATCCCGTTAGAGACAGCCCCGCCTTGGCGGGACGCCGTTTATGCTAATAATGTTTTTTTCGAAGGTCTTATTCATATCACGTAATGTCCTGTTCCCGATATTATATTTTAGTCTCTAACGGGACCATATTGTGTAAGTCTAGTGTATACGAAATACCCAATCAAAGAAACAAACAAGTATGCAGGGTACAGCTTGATATTTTTTTGTTACAATAGTGCATATGAAAAAAAGCATTCGAAAAATCCTTGTATGTTTTCTTATAGTTCTTCCTATTTTCTCACCAGTTGCCAATGTCTATGCCGTGGAATCAGCACCAATACTCAATGCAACATCGATACTTGCGTATACCAATGCACAAAGATACAAGGAACACATTCCTCTCCTTTCCACAAACGCGTTACTCTCCGACGTTGCGCGCAAAAAAATGATAGATCTATTTGCACGACAGTACTTTGCACATGAATCACCTACAGGCGACTCTGTTTCGGATTTAGCACATGACGCTGGGTATGAATATATTGTGGTGGGGGAGAACCTTGCCTTAGGAGATTTTGGTTCAAGTAAGGCGGTAGTCGACGCATGGATGAACAGTCCAGGGCATAAAAAGAATATTTTGTCCAAATCGTATTCAGAAATTGGTATTGCGGTAGGTAGGAGTATGTATAAAGGAAGATATACTTGGATAGCAGTGCAGAGTTTTGGTTTTCCAAAATCGGGGTGTCCGAATGTGGATCCAGTGTTAAAGAAATCAATAGATTCGTTAAAAAATAGACTTGATATTTATGAAGATATTGCACTCATGCGTAAAGAACAGATCGAACGTGCTGGTATCACACTTGAAGAAAAGAAGATGCGTGTGGACTCTTACAATGTTGTTGTAGATTTATACAACGAAGCAGTAGAGGAATACAGAAACCTTGTTGCTCAGTACAACGAAGAAGTTGGGGAGTTCAATAAATGTCTCACAACAACCTTCGGTAGTACCAAATCTGCTTAATTTTCTACCTCTCCTTTTTCTTCCACTTTTTGTGTCTCGTTGTCGTTTGTTTCCTCAATAGGAGTGGTGGTCGAAGATGTTGTTGTGCTAGCAGTCTCGTCATCTATCAATAAGGTGTCCGTATCAGTAGATGGAACGTCTACTTGTACTTGAGGGTTCTCCTTCGGTTCTGATTCTACTGCTGAAGCTCTGAAGTTGTATCGCATGCGTCCATCCCAGTCCATCCCAAACGTAGCACTGTGTTCGATACTCCCACCTTGTATATGTATCGCAGATTCGTCTTCAAGAGATGGGGTGGCATTGAAACGGGTTTCAGTTTGTATAACAGGCAAGTAGAGCTTAACGCCATCTTTTTCATGAATAGCGGTAAGTGTTTCAAAAGCAAGTACGATTGCTGAGGTGACATCTTTTTCAATATGGAATGGACTGTTCATACGTACCGTATCCCCAACGAGTGACATGTAGGTGGGGGCTTCTTCTTCTTGCCATGAGTTACGAAGCTCAGGACTGGTAAGCAAGAAACCAAATCCAGAGTAGTTTCCTGGGGGAACTGATGCATCAAGAACTAATGCCAGAGCATCACTTCCAGGTTCTAGAGTAACACGTCGCGTTCGCACGGTTACCTTCTCAGTTCCGCCGCCCGCCTTGTAGAGCTCGATGTTATCAATACCTAACAACAGTGTAAAATCAGCAGATGGGCTAGGAACTGCTCGAACTGCCAAAATGAGCCTGCCACTCGGAACCCAAGGTGCGGGGATAGGAGAAATAAAAAAGAAAAAAAACAAAGAGAGCGCCAACAGTGTTCCAAAAAATAGCAGGATGTTGTGTTTGGTGAACATAGAGAAACTATATCATATAGGACTTACACAAACACACACCACAGGAGTACTTCATTTTTCTAACTTCCTTCAGTCGCACCACAAGAGTATTTCCATTTTCATACCCCAAGGGCACAAGAATCATGTGCACGCACAGGTAGTCGTTGCACTCCTTGAAAATTTGGTCGCACTTCTTTGTTGCCCTTCACAAAATATCTCTCGTAGTTATTGTTCATACAACTCGCTCAATTTTGTTCGGGGCGCCTCGAATTGCACTGTTTGTGTAAATCCTATCAAGTGGACCTAAAATCCAAAAATTTTGCGTCAAAAAGCGTCAGGCTGTATACTTCATAGCATATGGAAAGCGCAGCTTTTTTTAAGATGGATTTATTTTTTTTCGTAACAACAACGGTTGTTGTATTGCTAGGAGTGCTGTGGGCAATAGTGCTTTACTATGTCGTCAAGATTGTAAGAAATGTTAACAGGATTGTATCTACGGTACAAAAAGAGGTAGTAGAAATTTCTGAAGACTTTGCTGAAATGAAGAAAGATGTAAAGGAGGGTATACATGAGGTACGAGAGGGAATCACAACAGCGAAAAACTATACCAAAATGGTAGCGGGTGCGGGAATCGTACGTGCAGTGTCAGGACTTTTCGAAGCTTTTGTTGAAGAGAAGGAAAATAGTAAAAAGAGAAAAAAGACTGTAAAAAAATAAAAGAAATTTATAAAAGTAATCAAAAAAACATGGCAACAAAAAAAACAGAAGGTACTGAAAAAAAAGAGGGTGGTTCAAAGCTCGCGTTGGCAGCTACGCTTGTTGGGGCAGCGGCAGCGGGATTTTACCTATATGGAGCGAAAGGTAATGAGAATCGCAAGAAAATTAAAGCTTGGACAATTAAAGCGAAGGGTGAAATACTCGAGCAATTTGAAAAGAAAAAGGATCTTACTGAGGAACAGTACAATGAAGTTGTCGACAAGATAACCGCAAAGTATGGCAAGCTCAAGACGGTAGGAGAGGAAGAGTCAGCTAAATTAAACAAAGAACTTAAGCGCCACTGGAGTGCAATCAAGAAGAGTATCAAATAATAGTTACTTGCTTCTAGCTCCTATAAAACCTGCACAAGTGGTGCAGTTCGAGGCGCGCAAACAAAATACTATGAAGCGTATGAATAATACGGTGAGTAGTATTTTGTGTGGCGCAACAAAGAAATGCGCCATTTGTCTAGGTTTTATTCTACATCGAACTGGTTGTTGAGGGAGCTTAAGCATGCGACAATATACCTATGTCAGATGCAAAACTTGAAGCATACTTTTTTACTGCACTTCTACTCATTACCCTAGTACTTGTTGGTTTTTTGTTCTACCCATTTTTGGGTTCTCTTGCTCTTGCTGTGGTATTGGCTTCACTTGTGGCGCCTTTTTATTCCAAGGTACATCTACGTATAAGAAATGAAAATCTTGCAGCACTTCTTGTGACTTTTATTGTGACGCTTGCTATCATTCTTCCAGCAATTGGAATATTCTTTTTACTCCTTGATGAGGTTCGAACTTTGACTCAACAGCTCACGACGCAATCATTAACACAGCTCCCTAGTATCTTGGTAATTCTACAAGCGAAGCTTGTGGAAGTTTTGCCTATGCTAGGTTCAGTAAATATTACTGAATTACTATTAGGTTCTTTTCAAAAATTTGGACAGAATCTGGGAGGAATTATCACAAGTACAACAGGGCTTGTTTTTAGATTTTTCATTGCTCTCATTGCTTTGTTTTATTTTATTAAAGATGGCAAAAGATTCCTGCAAGAAATTGTGATGCTTTCACCATTACAAGATTCTGAGGACGATGCGATATTTAAAAAACTGAACACGGTTGCCCATTCGCTCATTCGAGGTACGCTCGTCGTAGCCACGATACAGGGACTTCTGACTGGGCTTGGTTTCCTTATATTCGGTGTTCCTAATCCTGTACTGTGGGGTTCACTTGCCGCAGTGAGTGCCTTGGTGCCTACGCTTGGTACGGGAATTATTTTACTTCCAGCAATTATTTACTTGTTCGCTACGGGTTCAGTTGCTGCTGGTGTAGGACTTACCGCGTGGGGAATACTTGTTGTCGGTTTGCTTGATAATGTGTTGGGACCAAGGCTTATTGGTGGGAGATCAAAGATACATCCCCTTTTTGTCTTACTCTCAGTACTTGGGGGCTTAGCTATGTTTGGCATTTCTGGTTTTCTTCTCGGCCCGCTCCTGCTTGGCTTTTTGGTTGCGCTCTCTGAAATATACAAAGTTAAAATTAACGAAATACATAAACGCTCAATCTAATTTTCTTGATATGTAGTAAACCGCGCAAGCCAAAAAGGTCTGCGCGGTTTAAGAATAACTATACTTCTCCTCAAAAACTGAACCCAGTAGTACACCTAGTGCAATAGCACCTAGTACTACAACACCTAAAATACAAAAGCAAGTTATAACACCAATGCATTTTCTAATATTCATCATTGCCTCTACTCTGAAACTCCTGAAAGTTCCTCCTGTAGGTAGGTACAAAGATATTCAACCACTCGTCTCGCAAGAGCGATAAACGCGTCTGGAGTGTCTCCGTCATTGGTTATATGTATTGCTTTCCCAAATTCTCTGGACCATTCCTCGATTAATGATGGTACGTCATTCCTAACAACCTCAACGACAAATTCAGGATTGTGTTTGAGGTCCCTAAGAAGTCTTTTTCGGTCATCCTCTCCAGAATGTTTTTTGGAGAATGTGTCTGCAATATATTTCATCATTTCTGTTTGCATAAGCTACTCCTTTGCAAAGGTTTTTAGGTGCTTTCTAAGTGCAAAATATAGCAAATATTTTAAATTGCAAGCCGCCCCGTTAGAGGCAAGTTGCTAAGCAGTTGCCTAAAACTCTAGGGCCTCTAACGGGGCAAGCCCATACAAGTTTTTTGACGTAATACAACAAGACCTGCCAAAATGGCAGGTCAAGAATATTGCTGAGAAGCTTACTTATTACAATGGGCGAATCCAAGGAACCCTTGAAAAGTTCCTGTATTTGAGCCCATTGATACCGCACTTCTTCCACGTACCGTCTGGGTGAGCAAACATATCAGTGGCACGTAATACCGTGAAATCTTCCGTGATCAGTGCGCCGGTAATGGTCTCATCGGATAGAGGGTGCACCCAGACACCATTACGCTTTACGAGCTGTTTTATGTCAGGCGTACTTTCGTACTTCGCATAAGCAGCACTTATATCTGCCCATGTAGACCCCAAAGGGAGGCCAAGTTCCATTGCACGTTGTGCGCGGTTGATATCGTCGTTTCGCTTTTTGATATCTTCCTTCGAGGAATATTTCTTTTTCAATCCGATTAACTCTGCAAATGGTGCATTCGCTTGTGCTGTTTGTGTCATCAATAACCTCATTCTTGAGTTTTAGTCTGAATTTACGTAGTCTCAATTTATTTTTAAGCTACATAGCTTTTCTGGAAATTACAATACAGCAATTTATAAAAAAAATGAACCCCCCATGCAAGCATGGGGGGTCGTCTCGTGGGTAACACTGTAGGAGGTTACATTGCAGGAATAAGCCCTTGCGCGCCACCGAGCAGATTAATAGCTTCTGCTTCAAGTGCGCTATGCGCTGGAGCGTATTTATGCACTTTTGCAACTTCACCGATATTTCTCGCGTTGGCAAGGATTTTTCGTAAAATGAACTCCTTCTCTTGTTCTGTTACTGCCTGTTGATAAAGCTCCCATCTTTCTCCTTGTGTTTTGGATGATTCTACTCTTTGCTCAAAAGTATTCATATTCCACCCCATGATTTTGAGTACGGTTTTCACACAACAACACACCAAAAGACAATTTCAAGGTCTTATTACAAAATATAGTTTATTTCGAGTATGTCAAGGGGCCTTACATTTTCCGTTTTGACAAAATATGATTTAACATGTATAATATAAACAGAATACCTATAAGAATATTTTCTCAAAGGAGACGTGTCATGAAAAACTACAAAAGTTTTCTTCCAATTGTGTGCTTGTTTTTTGTTGTTTCGGGGTGTATGTATGTACCCCCAGGAGCGAGTCCAGAGATGCAAGAACAGGCTGCATACCACAATACTGCAGTTGCGGTAGGAGTTACCGCTGGAGTTGTTACAGGGGCACTTATAAGCTCCCACCGTCACTGGTCGCCACCACCACGAAGGCACTACTACAGGCCAGCACCTCAACGTTATTATAGACACCGTTAGGTGCGCAAAAGATAACGCCGACGATTGTATACAATCGTCGGCGTCGATTTAGTTGCTAGCTATAGGTACTATTTATTCAGGTACTACTTGTTCCTTTCAATGAAAACATATCTTCGCTCTGGTGAGCCGTTGTACTTGGAAAGGCTGATTTTTACCTGTGTAGGTTCTTCGTCCGTTTTCAACTTACGAGTAATCGGTTTGATACCCACTTCATTTTGCTCAAGTTCAAGAGCAACCAACTTCTGTCCAGTGGGTAGCATAATGACATGTGGCGGTTCTCTTTTTACAATTTCGTACCCACTGTTCAAATACAAAAGATATAAAACGAAAATCAACAGTAATGTCACCGCAAGCTTCAAAAGAAAGATTCCAATTTTGTTCCTCATTCGTACACCCCCTAAAAGTGAAAGATTGATTCGGAAAAGTCCTCATAGGATATAAACATATTTTAAGGATATGTCAATTATCACGTAAGGTAAATTCTCTACCGAAATGCAACTACTTTTAATAATGAGATTCTTGGAACTTTTGTAATAATACCTTGTTCAAGTGCAACCTCATAGGAAC
>Ga0076181_133_pt1 | contig 8628 bp, 11 predicted proteins | sample RifGroD2_FD_68216 | JGI IMG/M metagenome (GOLD analysis project Ga0076181, IMG submission 68216) | Parcubacteria bacterium GW2011_GWD2_42_14
ATACACGAGCTCTTCACGAAGAGCACGTGCTTTTTCAAGTTTCTTGACCTGTCGCTCCAAGAATCGTAAATGTGGAATATTTTCATGACGTAGTGCTTCTACTTGTACTCGATTCTCCTCCGTCTTTTCAAGCTTTCTGAGACTCTCTTCTTTTTTGTACTGATACACACGAAGTCCTAATGCATCCTCAATAATCTGCCTGCGCTCCCGTGAAGTTGCAACTATAATTCTGTCTGCTTCACCTTGCGAAATGATATGATGCCCTGATGCCCCGATATTTGCACCAGAAAGGAGATTGGCAACATCCTTGAGCCGGACTTTTGAACCATTGATAAGATACTCGTTTGTACCCTCTCGGTACACAACACGTTCGATTACCACCTCATCAAAATCGATATCGAGGAGGCGTTTCGTGTTATCGAAAACAGCCTTGACCGATGCTCTGTTTGAACGAGGAACCTCCGAGCTTCCTCCCCAGATAAGATCTTCTCCTCGTTTACCTCGCAGACTTTTAATAGACTGCTCACCGAGTACAAACCGAAACGCCTCGGCGGTGTTACTCTTCCCCGAACCATTTGGGCCAACAATAGAAGTAATAGGGGTGGAGAACTCTAACGTACACTTCTTACCAAAGGATTTGAAGCCTATTAGTTCCAAAGATTTTAGATACATATAGGCATTATATAGGAGTTTGGGGTGACGAGAAAAGCTACGTAAGTGCTATGTGATGTCATAGACTTTTGCATTTTATGTGGTACTGTGCACTTAGTTTGTTTTTTGGCATATACCATTCTCTTCCTTCAACAGGAGACTACCATGAAAAATATGAGCAAATTATGTGAAATCGATTTTTTGGCCCTCCATGGCGCAGTTGAAAGAGCTGTTGCGTCTTACATTCGGATTTGCAAAGATGCAGATCCGAATGAGATATCAGGTGGAGTGCTTCTACATAGAAGTAACCGAGGAGTTGAGAAGCATACTGGAGTAGGAACAATTACTCAGAAATCCGAGCTCTATAACGACTTACTTTCTACCGCAAGGAGACTAATAGAACAACTAGTTCCGCCACTTAAATACCATATGACCAGCTATCAAAACCGTGATCCGGAAAAAGGTCTGTTGGGTGGCGGATTAAACATCTCCTGCATGGGAAAAGTTGCGATGACTGGACTACCTGAACTGGCTAATGAAGCATGTCTCATGTGCGGTCTCGTGCAGTGCGATCTTGTATCTGATACATTTGTCACAAAAGCGCTCAATATAAGTGATAACACTGCACTGTATGAATGCATACACAAAGGGGCATGGAGATGAATTACTGTAAAAATGACCATGCGAAGCTGATACCTTACGAGGGAAGTATAGACATTTTTGGACCAGGGACATACCTACTCATTTGTCCAACCTGTTTTGAAGTAACTGAAGGTGGAGTACTGTGTGGTGCAGACAGAGAAGCACGTGCACTTACGGGAAGCGAGCGAGAACTGGTAAAACGCGGAATACGTATGCAGGTATACCGTGCCTCTTTAAGTCCAGAACCAAAACAGTACTGCGCATGCCCAATGTGTTTGACCGTGCTCAGGGTAGAAAGGAAACCATACACTGCAGTAGGCACTGACTATATGGACGGCGAAGAAGTCGTTGTGTACATTTCTAAGAGAGAAGGTCAAAACGTGTGTAGATGCTTTGAATGTAAAACTGAATTTTATGTATCTGAGGACATGTTGATTCAGGGATAAGTATATGGAGGGCAAAAATGGGACATGGTCCCATTTTTTGTTTTTTACCCACAAAATTGTCTATCTCGTAAAAACTAGATACGCGACATAGCTTATGTAGAGCAGTACCATAAGAACTCCCTGCCATCTTTCAATCACATGTTTTTTACCAACAAACATGATAAAGAACAGAATAGCACTTGCGAGGATAGTCATGAGTATGTCCACATCCGAACTCCGACTAAATGGCAAGGGCCGAATAAGAGCACTGAACCCAAGTATCCAAAAAATGTTAAAGATGTTTGAACCAACAACGTTACCGATAGCAATATCGGTTTGCTTTTTATACGCAGCAATAGCCGATGTTGCGAGCTCTGGTAATGAAGTACCTATCGCAACAATGGTAAGTCCGATTAACGACTGACTAACATTAAAATTCTCCGCTATAACTACAGCCCCATCCACAATCCACTTACCTCCCACTACCAGCCCAAGGAGACCTGTGAGTACAAACGTGATTGACTTGGTGTAACTTAATTCTTGTATGTCATCGCTAGAACCCCCAGTAACCTTAGATATGCCAAAAGTGTAATACAAAAAAATGATAAAGAATGCCAAAAGAACGATACCATCAATTCTGGTCAAACCGGAAAATGTCCCTCCATCAATAAGCGTGTCGTTTGCCATTACGCCGAGCAAAATTGCTGCCAATAAACTAAGGGGAATTTCTTTCCATACGGTATTTCTCTTTGTCGCGATGGGGTAAATAATTGCTGAGATTCCTAAGATAAATAAAATATTTACAATATTACTTCCTAAAATATTGCCAATAGCTATTTCCGTGTTGCCATTAATACTCGCAAAGATATTTACAATAAATTCAGGTGCAGATGTACCGAATGCCACAATCGTGAGACCAATGACTATTGGTGATATTGCAAGTTTACGAGCTATTGATGCTGAGCCATCTACTAAAAAATCAGCCCCTTTGATAAGGAGGAAAAAACCAAGTATAAAAAGAAAATAAATCATTATGCACAGTACTCTACTCTCTTTTCACCCATAATTAAACATCTTTATCAACCGTACAGAAAGAACGGTCTTTTGTAAGACCGTTCTTGTACATCACCTAAATACCGTATGGTATCGACAGAGACTGTAGACACCGAGCACTAATACCGTGAGTCCGAGCATCTGAAGACAAAATGAGAGTTGCCATACTGAGAGCATGACACCAAACATACCGAGTGCGAGAAATTGACATAAGCCATTGACCGCAGATCCGATAGAGTCAACCGTTGCTCTTTTTTCAGAGGTGATATGTTTATGTAGGAAGGCACTAAAGAATGGCCTCGCCATACCACGTACTACGTTTTGCATAAGCACTAAACTTATAGAGAGAACTCCCACAAAAGTACCCATGACCGTGATAGGTACTACGATAGCAAAGAGTAGGAGTGTCACGACTCGAGCTTCACCGAGTCTACTCTTAATCCGATACGCGTTTTTACAAAAGAACCAAGCTACCACATTCAGCCAGAAAAACACTAGCCCATAGTATCGAACATCAAGATGCACAAGCTCAAAGTACGGGTTGTACGTAAAAAACCATACTTTTGATGCAACCGTAATAAGTGTAGAGAAGCAGACAATCCATTTGATTTCTTTGTTATTTGCAACGAAGAGTAAGGAAACTTTCATCAGTTTATTGATTGCTTTGAAAGTCGTCTTCAGTATGAGAAACATCTCATGCAAGGTGATTTTGTGCTTCTTAACTTTTTTCTCCACGTCGCCAGTCTCTGTGAAGCACAATGCTATACAGAAACAGATTAGTACTCCAGGGATAGAAAGTACAATCGGAAGACGTAAATGAACCCCTGCAAGGACACCTGAAAGCAAAGAAAATATCGCGGTTACAAGCAGAAAGTGTGAGACGACAATACTTTCAAGCTTCTCATAGGTATGCTCCATATCGAGCTCAACAAGCGTATCGTAAATCAACGAAGTATTCGCACCTGATGCAAATGAAGCTCCTATCATCCACACGATATTCGCACCCCACACATCGACAGGTGTCTGTATGTATGAAAACCATACAATACTGACCACTTCACAACCTGCCCCGATGACTATCATTTTCTTTCTGCCTATAAGATCTGCCAGTGCTCCTGAGGGTGGCTCGAGAAATATAAATCCCAAAAGGACTATCGCCTCCATGAAGTAAATTTCTTCCAACTTCATATGTCCGAGCTGGGTAAGACATGATATGAGAATTGGTCCCCACATCAACGGCTCTCTGAAAATTATGTACCACTTGTACAACGCAATGTTTCTCAGTGCTTTTTTCCGTTCCATTTCATTCTCCTTTTTTTGATTTTTCAAAGAACAACTCTGTATGTTTTAGAACTTAGGCAAACGCACCGTTGAGTCCTAAATAAAAATCTCGGCTACTTATACGTAGCCGAGAAGTTTCTTCGAGTTTTCTGCACTTGATAATTTTTAGGGAGAAATTGGGTGCAGTTTGTTGAGAAAAGCGTCTTGGCTACATACAAGCATGGTTGGAATATTTGCTGTGAACACACAGGAAAAGCCACCAATATTCTTGGCTTCTGGTCGCATATATAGTTTTTGACACTGATAGTTCATGGTATTTAAAAGGTGAATCTGCACCCTTTAGAGTAATGACGGATATATATAGAAAAAATTACATAGTTATATTTTTGATTTAAACGAAAAAGTCACCCGCGAGAGCTGTGGCCTTTTCGGGGTGACTTATATTTCCTTGGTAAAACGTATAGGAACATCACAGTTTCGCAATTTACGGGCAAGCTCAAGCTTGGTATTTTGCATGTCATTGGTGTATACACGGACTTCCTGAAACGACGTGTTATCCCGAATGGAAAGAAGAACGCAGGTGCAGCTCTCTGAAGATATTTTAACATTACGGTTACCATTCACAGACCGTAATCCAGATTTAATGAACCCAGGAGAGATTTTGTTTACTTCAAAAAACTTATACACAAAATCACAGGCCATGCATGCTAAAGGAATAAGTGTCGAGTGATTGCCTGTATATTTACCACCAGACCTTGAATATTTTGACATGTCCGCCCTCCTTCAAGTTATTGAATTCTGAATTAAGGTTTAATTTCAACTATTTGTAGTATAACACGTTTTTTATATTTTAGCAAGTTATTTAACCGTTGTGATGAGTTGCACCCACCAAACACCTTTTCAAATCCTTTCAAACTTTCGTATATACACAATAATAAGCAAACAGAAAAGATACTGCTTTCTTCATTTGTATTCGTTAGTATTTATCAGGACTCTGTACCTAGATAAAACGCAAAATCATTTACAGAGATGTGATAATAAAGACAAATCATACTAAAAGGTGGAACAAATGATCAAGAAACTCGCTCACGAAACCGGTATTTCGATGACTTCGGTTGACCAAGATTTATCTTCTGGACTTCTGCCGAACAGCAGGTCTATGAACGAACTTGGGGTCACATTTCTCAACACCAAAAATGTTGGGGAACGCCAAGCAATTGAAAAAATATTTGTCGGAGTCCTCCAAAATCCAGACACCGACGACAGTATCAAATTCATCGCTCTGGCCTTCTTGAAACACACAGATGCAATTGTTTTGGACACAGTAGCAAAAATATCATAGTGGAGTTTGAGAAAAATCCTGTGAACGTGAACGTGGTCACCGCAGTGAAAGATTGTCTGGCCCATTTTTAACCACCGCAACCAGTACATTTTTCAAGGACCTACCACGAGTAGGTCCTTATCTTTTTACACAACCTTTTTTAAAATGAATACCTACCAATAAAAACTTGTAATTTATTATTACTATGATTAAATAACCCAAGATTATTTTGATTCAACATAGCTATTTCATCCTACAAATGTGGAGGGGTTATGCATTGTATAGTTGAAGGACGTGAAATGATTTTAATTTTCACTTCTGAACGAAAAATTCCAAATGGTCCACAAACATTTATCTATTTTTGTCCAGAATGTGAAACACATGTCACCATCGAAAAGTTTGTAAGTCATTTGGAAATTATTCCATTTATCAAGAGTGATGATTTTCAAGAATTACTTCGACAAAGTTTTGATGAACACCAAAGAAACAGAACCGATGAGGAAATCTGTATAAAAATCTGAATTAGCTGTATCTTTAAAACGGGAGTCGCCCTCCCGTTTTACTGTACTTTCAAGGATAAAACTCCACTCCCTATTTATATTTTACATACACATTACGTATGGTATCCTCACTACAGATTACTTTTCTAATAACCAGAAAATTCACAAATAGATGGAGGACCCATGTTACATACACTTAGACAGTTAGAAGATCCTGAAAAAAGATTCTTTACATGTCCAGACTGTAGTAACGTTTTTCGTCTTACGACTACAGAAGAAGCAAGAGTGGAGTTTAATCATGATTATTCCGATGGACTTTTCTTTTGGACGCAAAACGAACGAATTACAATTGTAATTCCTCGGGGTAAGGTAAATTTATGTATCTGCCCAAATTGTGCACTAATGCATACAATTTGCGAAGAAAATGTTTCGCACAAGTAACACGACATGCCGCTTCCCAAGTATATTCTTCAAGGACCTACACCATGTAGGTCCTTGTTTATTTTAATAAATGAAGAGGTTCAACTTGTTCGAGGAATCCGCATTTCCATTTCCTGAAGCACAGCACCACTTTTCATTCTCTTGCTCTCAATAGCTCTACATGAGTAAAGGTTCAACCTTTACCGTTTTTATGTTTAGTGCTAAGTTACTTATAGGATACTTTAATCAGAAATAAAGGAGGTAACGATAAAAATCAACAAATAGGTGCAGAGATGATGATAGAAAATCTTACTCAAATTTTGACTTCCATTGTCATCAACATGGGAAGTCCGTCACGCGGATTTCCCATACCCAACCATTGCAGGGACATCTACGAACTTGGTATCACTTTCCTGTACTCAAACGACACTGGCGAACGGAAAATGATAGAAAGAACGTTTACCGATATCCTCCAGAATCCTGATACCGACGATAGTAGTAAAATTGTCGCATTGGTATTTTTAAAACACACCTTCGCTTTTGTTAGTAAAGAAAGTGGAGACATCGTTGTGGGATTCGAAAGTAAACCCAACAACATTTCCATCGTCACATCAGCGAGTAAGCTCTTGGCGGGGATAACCTGACTGCTTTCACAAATACATTTCTTCAAAGACCTATACGTAGGTCTTTGTTGTAATTTTGATGTTTATAGTTGTTCCAAATTATAATTATGTTATAAACAATACAGCAGGCTCATTAACTAAGAGTGGTGGTAATAAGACAAATCAAACCAAAAGGTGAACAAATGGCCAAGGAACTCACTCGCGAAACCAATATTCCTATCGCAAAACTGATCGTAATGGCTATCCATGGTGGAATACCCGGAAACTCCTTTACGAATTGCAGGGCTATGAACGAACTCGGCATTGCCTTTCTCAGCACTGACAACCCCGAAGAACGCGAAGTTATTGAAAAAACTTTTGTCGATGTCCTCCAAAATCCTCGCTTTGACGATTGTATGCAATTCGTCGCTTTGTCATTTTTGAAGCGCACCGATGCAATCGTTACAGATCATACCAAAGACATCATTGCAGAGTTCGAAGAAAATCCTGCGAACGTGAACGTGGTCACCGCAGTGAAAGAGCGTCTGGCGCATTTTTAACCGTCACCCCATGTACCTTTTCAAGGACCTACCCCGCGTAGGTCCTTGTTTGTTTTAATAAAGAGACAGGTTCACCTGCCTCATTTAATGATACTTATTTCGAGGAATCCGCATTTCCATTTCCTGAAGCACAGCACCACTTTTCATTCTCTTGCTCTCATCAGAAAACCTCCTTCCTGTATCTTGAAAACCAAGTCCTGTATAAAAAGCGATAGCGCTTGTATTGTACTCTACTAACTCCACGAAGATGTCTTTATCATCGTCAAAAAACTCCTGTAGCTCATTCCACAACATCTTCCCTACCCCTTTTCCTTGATACTCAGGAAGAACGTAAATAGCTATAAGTCTGTTCCTTGTCTCATCCTTCGACACCACACTTACTCCAATCACTTTTTCACCGTCTTTTACAACAAACGTTTTTTGGTCGTCTGACTGCTCTCTTAGTCGTTTTCGAGTTTTTTCTATTCCTGCTTCACTTCTTCTTTCTATGAACCTGTCTTCAACATCGTCAACAGTAATCCCCGCATCTTCGTTCGGATAAGTAGCCAGCCACGTTTTATATAACACATCTACTATCGCTTCGGCATCATTTTCTTCCCCGACACACACGCGCAGGCTTAGGTTTTCTTTGCTCGGTATAGATTCGTTCATATACACATTAGTATAGAATTCAGACAAAGAAATTACTAGTGGCAATACTTTTTCAGGACCTACCTCATGCAGGTACCTGCTACCTTGATGAATTCTTGTTGAGATTGAACCTCTACCATTATTATTATTTAAAGATATCATACGATAAATCGTATGATATGGAAAAAGTCTCTAATCGCTATTACCACTACCTTACGGTTAACCGTAAGGTAAGGATACCACTTATAGCGAATGAAGTAGGTTCAACCTTCTTCATTGATATCTCGTTAGTAATTTCCAATACTGGGTACCTTGATAAATAGTAGAGGTTCAACCTCTACTATTTATCGATTTCAAACAAAAAAATACTAGTGGAATACTGGTAATCTTACTATAATTAAACACTGCTCTTATTTGGCTTTAATTGTCCCTGTCCACATTTTCACGTAATCTAATCAATACCTTGGACGCAGTTGTCTAATAATTGCACTGGTGCCTTGAGACCAATCCCCATATGGAGTCGTCTCTCGTTGTAGTACGGCA
>Ga0076181_139_pt1 | contig 6450 bp, 10 predicted proteins | sample RifGroD2_FD_68216 | JGI IMG/M metagenome (GOLD analysis project Ga0076181, IMG submission 68216) | Parcubacteria bacterium GW2011_GWD2_42_14
GCAAATTAAATAATCGTCCTAGAAAACGTCTAAAGTTTTGTTCGCCACGAGAGATGTTTTTAAAGAAGTGAGTTGTGCAATTAGAGTGCTAATTCAGAACGTGGCGTCCGCTAGCTTGAAAAGCGCTATAGTTGGGCTTTATTTCCCTTCTCTTTTGCCTGTACGAACAAAAAATAACCCACCAAATGGTGGGTTATTTTTTGCGTTGTATTTGTGTTTTTATTTCACATCAACACCCATTGACCGAGCAGTTCCTTCAATAATTTTTGACGCAGCCTCAAGGTCGTTTGCGTTTAAATCACTCATTTTTTCAGTAGCAATCTCCCTCACCTGCTCTTTAGTGATACTTCCAATTTTTGATACAAGATTTTTACCAGAGCCCTTCGGCTTTCCAACCTTCTTTAAAATAAGATCTGAAGCAGGAGATGTCTTCATTATGAAATCGTACGAACGATCGTCATACACAGAAATCACAACCGGCACTACTGAGCCCATCTTGTCCTTTGTTGCCTCGTTGAATTTATTGACGAAGTCTCCAATATTGATACCAGCCTGACCAAGTGCTGGTCCTACCGGAGGAGCTGGATTAGCCTTCCCTGCCTGAATTTGAAGTTTAACTTGTTTGATTATTTTTTTTGCCATAGTGGAGCTAGGTTACCTTATATACGTCTTACTTGCAAGAAATCGAGTTCTACTGGAGTCTCACGACCGAACATTGGCACGAGTACTTTAACCTTTCCTCGTTCCTCGTCCACTTCTCCAACTTTTCCTTCGAGATCTTTAAATGGTCCGTCCGCAACAATAACCGCATCATCAACCGCAAGGTCGATTTTGTGCTTTATGGTTTCACTGTTCATGCGCTTAAAAAGTGTTTCAATTTCTTTTGCCTCAAGAGGTACTGGCTGAACACCTGATCCGACAAATCCAGTAACACGTGGAGTATTACGTACGACGTACCAGCTATTTTCATCAACTATCATGTCAACGAGCAAGTACCCAGGATAAATCTTTTCTTCCTCTTCAACACGCTTTCCACCCTTAATTTTTATCTTTTTTTCCGTAGGCACTACCACATTAAAAATCTTGTCCTCTACCCCAAGCGACTCGACACGCTGACGAAGATTGCGCTCAACAGCTTTTTCATATCCAGCATATGTATGTATGGCGTACCAATTTCGCTCGTTTGTGTTTTCTTGTTTTGTCATATGTTTCGGCTATTAAAAACTGTTAGAGAATACTATCGAGAGCTCTTGTGAGGCCTGCATCAAGAAGTCCTAAGTACGCTGACGTCAGTATAGAAATAATAATCACCAGTATGGTAAAAATAGTGGTCTGTTTTTGAGTTGGCCAACTCACATGCTTAAGCTCACCACGTGTTGCCCTCAAATAATTAATGATGCGATTCATAGTTGCAAATGAGTGAGAAACTTTTGTTAAAAAAACCGCCCCTCGGGGCTGGATACGTACTATAATACTAAATCTATACCTGCTTGTCAAACAATACCAAAAAAAAGAAAATACCTCGATTTATAGAGGTATTTTCTTAAAACTATTTACTTACTTTAAACTTTTTAGCTTGTTTTTGCTCGTTACTCGCTACTCGTAACTCGTTTATCGTATCTCGTACGTAATGTTGACGTTTGAAACCACACGATTTTCGCCAGTTGGAACATTTACTGAAGATTTCATCATTTCTTCTGCACCTCCCATACCTAGAGACTGTGCCGAATCTCGAGCAAACATCACCGGAGGAACATCTCCTCCTTCTGAAAATCCAACAATGCGAACAAGCGAGACACCAAGATCACTTGCAAGTTTTTCAGCCTTTGCACGTGCGTCGTCAATAGCCTGCTTGCGTGCATCTGCCTGTATACCATCCTCATCTGCTACAGTGAACGTAAGCCCGCTAACACTTGAAACTCCCTTCCCAGTAACTGCCTCAAGCATTTCACCTGCACGGTCAATAGCTCGGACTTTTACCTGTACCGTCTGATTTAGCTCAAAACCAACTTGTACTTGATTTTGTTCGCATGGAAACCGCACACAGGTTGTGTTTGTTTTCCACTCGTATTTTGGGTACAAATCGTACGCAACTGTTTTAATATCTTTTTCTTCAATACCAAGGTCGACTAATGCCTTGATTGCATCATTTGCTTTTGTGGTAGCTGCCCCCTGCACTTCTGCTGAAGTAGCAGCTGTTTCCAAAACAGTAAAGCTGAACTCTGCTGTATCAGGTACTGCAAAGACCTCGCCCTCACCGGAAACAGTAATCGCATTTGATGGTGCTATACCGCCTCCGATAAAACGATACTCCTTGAGAGACTTAATGGTTTCAGCAAAAAGAAATGCGGCGAGCAAAATAAGAACAAGGGCAAGTGCTCCGTGAATTCTTCTGCTCAGCAGAAGCGATTCTGAAGTGACTCCTTCAGTTGTTTTTGTTGTTGTTGTGTCCATATGTCAAAAATTATAATAACGCAGGACTTACACAAACGCCGTATTTCATCCTGCCCGCCGGCAGGCAGGCGTTACCCTGCGCAAAATGTCTCTCGTAGTATTCATACAACTCGTTCCATTTTGTTTGGGCGCCTCGAACTACATCCGTTTACGTAGGTCCCTTTAACAGTACTGCTTCTTAGTATACCATATATACGGTTTTTAGAGGTATGGCTGAAGAAAAGCACTCAAGTCGAAATAGTGAAAAAAGTAAAAAAACCAGTTTGTTAGCCCTGTATTCCCAAGCACGAGCGATAGACCAATGACAACGAGTGCTATGCCCCCAATAAAAGATACAGTATGTATATACGGTAGAGTTTTCTCTATCACCCGGGTTGCCTGACTCATAAGTACCGCCAGAATAAGTAGCGGAAGACTAAATCCAATTGCAAATACAGTGAGAAGAAGTACACCAGAAAGTGCTGTCTGCGTACTTCCAGCGTAAATAAGTATAGTGCCATACACAGGACCGATACATGGTGTCCACCCTATAGCAAATGCACTCCCCAGGAGAAACGAGCTTTTTGGATTGCCGACGGTCAACCATGCAGGGACAGGAAGCCTTCTCTCCCGTGTGAGGAACGACAGCTTAACAATTTGCATCATGAACAACCCAAATACAATAATAAGCACTCCTCCAGCCACTACAAAAACTTGCAATACGTTTGGTGAAAGTATTCCACCCAAAAAACCTGCTGACATACCAGAAAGTATGAGCACCAGAGAAAATCCGAATGAAAACATAAGGCTGTTCTTGACGATGTGTTTTCTTGCCCAGGTGCGTGTGGAAGGATCTTTAATTTCCTTTTCAGTCACCCCACTGATAAACCCCAAGTACGCAGGGAGAAGAGGCAGTGTACATGGTGCAAGGAACATCAAAAAACCAGCAAGGAAGGCTGAAAAAAAGAAAAGTGGTTCAAGTTCCGGCATGGTATTATCTAAGCATGGTTTCTATCTGGGCACGCATTTCATCGTAGGTCATTGGCCCGTGTTGGTGGAAAACAATTTTTGCGTCTGCATTTAAGAAGAGTGTCTCAGGCATCGCGTATCCATTCACCTTTTTAAAATATTCGTCCTGTTGGTCATACGCAAACACAAGCACTTCACCCAAACCAAGAGTCTCAAGGTATGCGCGCCCCTCAGCTGGATTTGCATCTCTATTGAGTGCCGCTACTGAGACTTTGTCTCCGTACTCCTCTTTAAGCTTACTGAGTGAGGTCAATTCTTCACGTGTATATGGACTCCAACTTGCCCAAAAAGTAATCACCTTCACGTCACCTTCTAGGGTTTCAAGGCTAATGTTTTTTCCTGAAGCATCGGGCAAGCTAAAGTCAGGCGCTTGGAGAAGCGTATATTCTGCAGGCTCGTTTGAGTCATGCAGAAAAGAAATGTAAATAAAAGCAAGACTACCAATGACAAGCACCACGAGTGCTCCTCCTATAACAAATCTAAAATGATGCATATATTACTCAAGTGAGTTAAGCGCGCGATTGACGAAAAGCTTAACGTTTTCCAGAGATTGAGCACCAGAGAATTTAACGACCCCTCCTTCTTTGGTAAGGAGCACATTGAATGGTGTTCCTTCTCCTCCGAGCCCTTGCCCATTCATGGTGTGCTTGGCAATAAGATCATCATACCTTCCTGAGGAAATACATTCAGAGTATTTGTCACTATCTGCCCCTAGGTCCTTCGCCATGTCTGCATGCCATTGTGTAGAAAGACTCTTCTGGTTTTTAAAGACACGATCAGAATATTCCCAAAAAGCTTCTTCTCCCACCAGCTCTGCAATACATTCACTTGCTACCGCTGCTTCTTTTCCGCCTGGCTGATATGGAGTATGCCTATAGACCCACGCAACCTTTCCATCATAAAATTCAATAAGTTCTTTAATCGTATCATGGAACAAACCACAATAGCCACACCTATAGTCAGAATACTCAATAAAGTACACATCAGGATCCTTAGGTCCATATATATGATCTTCATCTGAGATGGCGAGCACCTCTTCTTCAATTAGCTTCGTTCCCGCAGGTGCTTGGACCTTGGCACTATTACCTTGCGTGGCAAACACTGCATAGGAAATGAGGATCCCTGCAAGTACTATTGCCCCAGGCATAAGGTACGGATTTGTTGTTTGCTTTTGTACCGATGGTGTTTCTTCAGACATATTGTTTATTATCTTTATAACTAATTTTTACTCTTCAATAAATTCAGTACCACCTTCACTTGGTGCCACAGGTAACTCTACGGTACATACTTCCCCATCTCCAACACATGCTTCTTTTATTTCTTTTCCCCACTTCATCCAAACAAGGCCGATAACAATGACCAGAACGACTGCCCCAACACCTATCATAAGGCGTGTTCGTGCATGTTCATGAGGCTCATGTTGCGTGTCCGATTGTGTCTGTGATTGTTCATCAAGTTTTTGATCTTCCATGTCTGTCTATTGTAACCCAAATATCCGAAGCTCCAATAGGACTTACGCAAACGACACATTTCATCGTTACCCATCACAAAACGTCTCTCGTAGTATTTTTCATACAACTTGTTCCATTTTGCTTGGGCACCGATGAAGTGCGACCAATTTTTCTTACGACCGAAGGGAGTTAAAAAAATGAAGTACTCCTGTGGTACGTTCGTTTACGTAAGTCCTATCCAAGCATGTTGTAAGAGGTGGATATATGGTGCGTCTCCGTACACATAGCTCAGACATAAAGACCCAAGATATGAAGCACATCATTGCAACAAACATACTGACTGGATTTATAAGCTTTTCCCTGATCGCGCTTGCCGTGCTTCATTTCTCAACTGTATAGATTTTTAATGTTTCTAACATGACATAAAAAAGACCAGACTTCTGTCTAGTTTTTTTATGTCAAAATAAATGCGCCGTTTACGTAAGTCCTAACAAGAGTACCCCGTCTTCTCACGAAGACGGGGTACGATTATGGAAGGTGCTCATTCTACAAAAAGAAAACCCGTGCCGTTGTTCCACTTGTCTTTCTTTTCCTCAATGTAGGTACCAATAGTGAGAAAGTCGCCTTTCTTGCGAACAATGAGCCGACAAAACATTCCCCCTCGAATCTTTTCTTCGCACGGAAGGATGATGGTGTTCAAACCCATTTTTTCCATGTCGCCTGTTCTGAGTGTTTCAAAGAAAAAACGAACAGTTTTTGGGTCAGGCAGTTTCAAGTCTTGAAGCTCAACTCCTATGTACACCATCTGTTTTATATTTGGTTTAAATATTGTTTTCAAGATATGGAATGTGAAATAGCGGATGTAGTTTCTGCCGATGTCGCGAAGAAGAATTCCACTTGCCTGCTCACTCACAACATAGCCAGACTCTTTCAGACTATCTACAAAAACACTTCCACTCTCCGTATCCTCCGTTACATTCTTTTTTATCTTTAAACTAAAGTCGTCTCCCTCTTCTACCCACTGAAACACCTCTTCACGCTTCACTGTCGGGTCCATGTTTTCTCCTTGTAAGTTCTAGTTTTAACCTACCCACCTAACCCAAGGTTTACTATGAAAACCTAACTTAGTCAATATTTTAAAAACTTTCACTCTCTACTCTTCTATCTTCACAAACCGTGGGACCATAACCCCATCAACTTCCTTTTCTCCAAAAAACATGGGTCTGGGACGCACCCACATTGAGTTTCCTTCATACCCTTCAATTTTATCTGGGTGAACATACACCACCATTTCTTCTTTAGTTTCAGTATGAAGCGCTATTCCAAGCACTTCAACTATACTCCCCTTAAAATGTCGGTACTTACCTTGCACTTCTTTTTCCATATATTTACTGTTATTTATTATTAAGATACTTTTGTACCGATTGAATTCCTCGGTTTACATCACCGACAGTCCTGTCGGCACAGCGGGAGGGGTGGTGTCGGCTCCTCCTGTCCCTGCCAGTGTTGTGGCACTTTTCGCTGTAGATTGACTCGA